>Ga0334901_1000133_pt1 | contig 118781 bp, 112 predicted proteins | sample GraSluR3_MG_3_FD_207216 | JGI IMG/M metagenome (GOLD analysis project Ga0334901, IMG submission 207216) | Sludge microbial communities from methane-producing bioreactor in Wageningen University, Netherlands - Granular Sludge_15_08-R3 | ecosystem: Engineered > Bioreactor > Anaerobic >... | reverse complement strand
TTTCGCAGAAAGATACTCCTAAAAGGAGTAAAAGGCTACTTGAGGATAAAGCTCCTGGAGATAAGAAGATATTATCCTGACTGGGAATATCTGGAAATTGGCATAGACGTTGATCATGTTCATTTGTATATGCTGATTCCTCCCAAGTATGCGGTAAGTAAAGCAGTAGAAGTAATCAAGTCCAATACCAGTAGAGCACTGAAATATAAGTTTAACTTTCTGCATAAAGTCTACTGGGATGACAAAGGAATATGGGCTAAAGGTTACTTTGTCTCAACTGTTGGAATCAACGAAAAAATCATCCAAGCCTACGTAAAAATGCAAGAAGAGGAAGATACAGGACAAGCGCAGCTTGAATTTTAAGAGCACCACGCCTGTAAGGGCGTGGGTGTCTATACTATTTCAAAATTATAAGATGATGAGTTTGTTACTATGAAAGTAATTATTGGTCATACAAGCGCAGATTTTGATTGTCTTGCTTCGATGATTGCGGCAAAAAAATTATATCCTGAGGCATATTTGGTTTTTCCGGGAGCGATAGAAGAAAATGTTCGAAAATTCCTCGGTTTATATGGTAATGCACTAAAAATATCCTCGCTTAAACAAATCAACCTGGAGGAGATATCAGAATTAATAATAGTTGATACAAGACAAAATGATAGAATTGGTATATTTGAATCTTTATTAGACAAAAAAAAAGTAAAAATTATTATTTATGACCATCATCCACCAATGAAGAATGATATCAGGGCAAACAGCAAGACAATACGGCAGGTTGGAGCAACCGTCACAATACTGTTAAAAAAGATAATTAAATTAGGTATTGCTATAACTCCATTAGAATCAACCCTATTTGCATTGGGTATTTATGAGGATACAGGGTCCCTCATTTTTACCACTACAACCAAAGATGATATTGAGGTATTAAGTAAACTTTTTTCCATAGGTGTCAATTTAAGAACTGTGAATAAATTTACTAATATCGGTCTGAATGTTCGACAAAAGAAACTTTTAAATCAGCTAATATCAACTTCCCGGGAAATATTTTTAAAAGGAATAAGTGTTGTTTTTGCGAAAAGTCAAGCTGGAGAGTATATTGAAGGATTGGCATTGGTTACCCATAAATTGATGGAAATAGTTAATTGTGACATAATATTTGTCCTGGTTAAAATGAAAAATAGAGTATATATAGTCAGTAGAAGCAATCGAAATTCAGTAGATGTTGGTGCAATAATGAAGAGTGTAGGTGGAGGAGGACATTCACAGGCAGCTTCAGCAGTAGTAAGGAAACTATCATTAGCAGAAATAGAAAAAAATATTAAAAATATTTTGAATAATCAAACAGAAGCGGAAACATCAGCAAAAAATATTATGACCAGCCCTGTTAAAACTTTGGATGTTAGTACTACAATTGAAGAGGCATCAAAAACAATGTTACGCTATGGACATAATGGTTTTCCGGTTATGGATAATAATAAATTGGTAGGCATTATCACTCGTCAGGAAATATACAAAGCTCAACACCATCATTATGAAAAGGAAACAGTTAATGTCTATATGTCAGAAAATATAATTAGTGTTAATCTAGATACACCAATGCTTGAAATCCAGGAATTAATGATCAAATATGATGTGGGGAGGGTGTTGGTTTTAAATAAAAGTGGTAATTTAGAAGGAATTATAACCAGGACAGATTTAATAAGAAGTCTTTATGGAGATAAAGATATAAAAAAAGAATCGTTTTCTATATTTGAAAACAGATCAGGAAAATATGAAACAGGAAAAGAAAAAATAAAATCTTTGATTCATCAATATTTTCCTGAAGACATTCTGGGAATCTTATATAAAATCGGACAGGCTGGTGATGATTTGGGGTATTCTGTTTTTATGGTTGGAGGTATAGTCAGAGATTTGCTTTTAGGCATTCCGAACCTGGATTTAGATATTGTAATCGAAGAAGATGCTATTAAATATGCAGAATATTTTGCCAGGAAGACAAATGGTAAATTAAGATGCCATCAAAAATTTAAAACCGCAGTTGTAGTATTGCCAAATGGTTTAAAAATTGACTTTGCTTCTGCTAGAAGAGAGTTTTATGAATTTCCTGCTGCATTACCAAAAGTCGAGTTCGCGTCTATAAAAAAGGATTTATATCGGCGGGACTTTACTATAAATGCCATGGCAATACAGTTAAACCAGGATAAATTTGCTCGTTTACTTGATTTTTATGGTGGTAAAAGGGACCTTGAATTAAAAAAAATCAGGATTTTGTACAGCTTAAGCTTTACAGAAGACCCGGCAAGAATTCTCAGGGCAGTTAGATTTGAACAAAGATATAATTTTACTATTGAACAATCAACAGAAAAATTCCTCAGCAAAGCAGTTAATGAAGGCCTTGTTTCAAGAATTAGGAAAAAAAGATTGAGTGAAGAATTTTTAATACTATTAAATGAAAAAAACCCGGTTAAAGTACTCAAACGGATGGACAAACTGAGAATTCTTTCTGGAATTATACCAAAATTATCTCTAAACCAAAAACTGATTGATAAATTTTTTCAAATAGAGGAGAAAATAAAAGACTGGAATATAATATTTCCTGAGGATAATATAAATAAAGGAATTATATATATATATTATTTATTAGAATTATTAAAATTAGATATTAAAAGTATCACCAAAAAAATAGAATTGAAGGATAAACATATCAAAAAACTAAATGAAATATTTGAGAAAAAAGATAAAACTACTATCATTTTAAATAAAAAGAAAATCATGCCGAGCAATATTTATTATTACCTAAATAGTATTTGCAATGAATTAATTTTTATTATTTTTTTAGAAGAAAATAAAAACAATCTTATTAAAAACCGAATAAAAAAATATTTAAAATTCTATAAGAACACATCTATTTATATCTCTGGAAATGATTTAACGAAGATAGGAATGAAGCCCAATCCAGTTTATGCTAAAATATTAAAATTAGTTTTATACCTTCAACTAAACGGGTTTTTAAAAAATAGAACTGATGAATTGCAATTTGTAAAAAAGTTGAAAGAAAAAGGAATTGTCTAATTATATGCTTAATAATTTATTTGAAATAATATGGAGTGTTCCAGCAGTATTGGTTGCCATAACCGTTCACGAGTATGCACATGGATTTGCTGCATACTATTATGGAGACCCAACAGCAAAATTAGCAGGAAGGCTAACCCTTAATCCTATTGCCCATCTTGATCCAATAGGAACGCTAATGTTGATCATTTTCCGTATTGGATGGGCAAAGCCTGTTCCTATAAACTATAGAAACCTGAACAATCCAAAAAAGGATATGATTAAAGTATCTTTAGCAGGGCCGTTATCCAATATAATAGTCGCTTTATTGTTTGCAGGTTTGTATAGACTGAACAATATATTTTTAAACAATTTTCTATTCAGCAATATTAATCATGTATCAAATATTGTGATAACAATTATCAGGGGCTGGATAATATTTTTACAGACAGGGATTTTAATTAATTTTATTCTGGCACTTTTCAATTTAATTCCAATCCCACCATTGGATGGCCATCATATAATGTTAGGAATATTACCACCATATTGGGCAGGACAATATGAAAAATTAAATAATACTTATGGTATGGTAATCCTATTGTTATTAATATTGACAGGTTTTATAGGAAAAGTAATATTTCCAATTGCTTTTTATTTTTTTCGTATATTTGTATAATAAAAACATATTTTAGAATATTATATTAATTTGTATTAGTTCTATAAAGGAGGCAAAATACTAGATGAAAGGCGTTATCTTTAGTGGAATGCGGCCAACTGGCAAACTCCATATTGGAAATTACTATGGGGCTTTAGCTAATTGGATTGAGCTGCAAAATAAATATAAATGTTATTATGGGGTAGTAGACTGGCATGCATTAACAACAGGATACAATAATACCTCAATGATGAAAGAAAATATGATAGAAATGGTGATTGATTGGCTAAGTGCTGGTATAAACCCTGAAAAAAGTACTTTATTAATCCAATCTCAAGTCCCAGAACATGCTGAGCTACATCTTTTACTGTCAATGATTACTCCCCTGGCTTGGTTAGAAAGAAATCCTGTCTTAAAAGAACAGGTAAGAGATTTAGACTTAAAGGAAAATATGGGCTATGGATTGCTGGGATATCCAGTTTTAATGGCATCAGATATCTTGATTTACAAATCAAATGCTGTTCCCGTAGGAGATGACCAATCTCCTCATGTAGAATTAGCTCGAGAAATAGGAAGGCGTTTTAATAATCTTTACAGTGAGATTTTTCCAATTCCTGAGCTCAAACTTACTCGTACTCCGAGAATTCCAGGCACAGATGGTAAAAAAATGAGTAAAAGTTTGAAAAATGATATTACTTTATCCGATAAGCCTGAAGAAATAAAGAATAAAGTTTTATCAATGATAACTGACCCCGAAAAGATAAGATTATCAGACCCGGGACATCCCGAGGTATGTGTTGTTTTTAAATACCATGAAATATTTAACACAGAAGAACTTGTGAATATTGAAAATGATTGCAAAAACGCCCATTTAGGTTGCGTAGCATGCAAAAAAAGGCTAGCAGATGTTTTAATTCAATCTTTCAAATCTTTCAGAGAAAAAAGAGATTTTTACGAAAAAAATCCCCAGATGGTATGGGATATTTTATTGGAAGGCAGTAAAAAGGCTAGAATAATTGCAAGGAAGACCCTGAATGAAGTTAGAAAAGCAATGAATTTAGATTATGCATGAAAAAAAACAATTTAGGTGAGATAAAAATTGAACATTACATAGATTATGTTCAAGAATTATTTAATAAAGTAAGAAATAATGAAATAGACCCTAATGAAATATGCTTGTTGGATATTATTGAAAAATATATTGAACACATTATTAATTCACGGCCAAATTCTATTGATATTGATATTGCCGCTGATTTTCTTATTTCTATTTCCAGTTTAATTTTATGGAAATCAAATTTACTGTTACCAATTCAACAAGAACAAGTAGAAGATGATTTTGAAGAAAACACAGATTTTACCGACGAAGATTATTGGCTGGAGTATAAAAAATACCATTCTTTAATAAATTTTTTCGAAGATAAAGAAGTAATGCAGAAAGATATTTATTTAACGCACCTCAGTCCAAAGATTGAAAAAGAAGAACAATATCAGAGAAATGATTTTTCTGACCTTATTTTAGCAATTGAGTCGATTTTATCCAGGAAAAATTATAATAATAACACAATTAATTTTAAAAAACGTGAATATAATATATTGCAAAAAATAAAGGACATCGAAAAACAATTCAAAATGAATAAGGGAGAATTATCATTTAGAAAAATAATATCCTTCAAATATTCAAGATTAGAAATCATCGTTACTTTTTTAGCCCTTTTGGAATTAATTTGCCAGGGGAAAGTATACTATAACCAATCAAAGAATTTTGGTGATATTATTTTCTTTAGAAAGGATGATAAAAAATTAACAACAAAGAGAAAGCAGTAAAAAATGACAAATGGGTAAGAATAATCGAAGTAATGTTATTTGTATCAAATAAGCCATTATCGATTAAAGAAATTAAAAATATTACCGGAAAAGAAAAAAAATATGTAAAAGAAACAATTGAAAAACTCCAATCTGAATATCAAAAAAGTAATAGCCCATTTTTTATTCAAGAGGTTGCAAGGGGGTTTTCTTTTGCTACTAAACCTGAGTATGCCGAATGGATTAAAAAATTGTATAATAATGAGAAGAGGTATGTTTTATCAAAGGCTTCCATAGAAACCCTGGCTATTGTTGCTTATAATCAACCTATTACCAGAATGGAAATTGAAAAAATAAGGGGAGTGAATTGCACTACTCTCTTGCTAAATCTTTTAAAAAATAATTTTATAAAGATTTGCGGTAGAAAAAAAGTCGCTGGAAACCCTTTGTTGTATCGTGTTACAGAAAGATTCTTATTGCATTTTGGACTAAAAAGCATGTCAGATTTACCGCCTATTGATGAATTAGGATTCAGTAATGAAAAAAGTCAGATTACAAAAATATTTAGCAACGCAGGGGATTAATTCAAGAAGAAAATGCGAGGAATTAATTATTAAAGGCAGGGTTAAAGTGAATGATTCTATTGTAACAAAATTAGGAACTTGTATTAATCCTTCTGAAGATATTATAGAGGTTGATAATAAAAATATCGCTAAGACGATAAAAAGAATATATATAATACTTAACAAACCCTCGGGTTATCTTTGCACACAACAAGATCCTTTTAAAAGACCAACTATTTATGATTTAATAAGAGAAATAAATGTAAGGATTAATTATGCAGGGCGCCTGGATTTTTTTTCTGAGGGGTTGGTATTACTAACAAGTGACGGTGAGCTAATTCATAAGCTGATTCATCCCAGGAATAAAATAGAAAAAGTATATGTAGTTAAGATAAAAGGAACAATAAATAATGATGAATTAGAAAAATTACAGAAAGGAGTCCCTATATCTCCTAAATTAATTACCAGCCCATGCAAAGTTACTGTTCTGAAAAGATACCAAAAAACTACAATATTAAAAATAATAATAAAAGAAGGGAAAAAAAGGCAAATTCGAAGAATGTTGTCATATCTAAATTTTCAAGTACTAAAATTGAAAAGGATTAAAATTGGCCCAATTTCATTGGGAAATTTAAAAACCGGTAGATATAGATATCTTACCTGTGATGAAGTAAAAAGAATAAAAAACACGCCTTAAAAGGTGATTATATTGTCACATCAGCATAATGGATTCATTATTACAATAGATGGCCCGGCTGGAGCTGGTAAAAGCACTATAGCAAAAAAACTTGCCCAGAATATAGGGTATCGTTATATAAATACCGGTGACTTTTATCGCTATGTTACATATCGTGCTTTGAAAGAAAAAGTCGATATCCATAATTCAGCAGATATGAATATTTTATCAAGGAAGATTGTTGAACAATTTATAAACCAAGAGAATTTTTCGAAAAATATAGAATTGATGTTTTTTCAAAATAACAGCACTTTGGAAAAAATACACAGTCCTGTTATAGATAAATTTGTATCATTTGTAGCACGACATCCCTCTGTGCGTAAAAATATGGTACCATTACAACGTTTAATGGCCAAAAATAAATCTGTAATAATGGAAGGTAGAGATATTGGCTCGGTAATTTTACCAGATGCTGATTTGAAAATCTTTCTTATTGCTAATGAACAAACCAGGGTTTTGAGAAGACACAAGGAATTACAGGAAAAAGGATACCATATTTCTTTAGAAGAGATAAAAACTGAGATTATTAAGAGAGATGAACTTGATAGCAAGAGAGCTATTGCACCTTTGACTATCCCTGAAGATGCTATTGTTGTAGATACATCAAATAAAGGTATTGAAGAAGTTATTGAAATATTATTAGGTATAATTTATAAAAAGGAGAAAGAAGAATTTGCAGATAATCAGGGCTAATAACACCGGGTTTTGTTTTGGTGTAAAAAGGGCAATTAACAAAGCTAACAAATTAATAAAAGAAGTAAATAATGAAGAAATATATATGCTTGGCGAGATTATTCATAATCCACAGGTTATAAAAGAATTTAAGGAAAAAGGAGTACAAATAGTTAACGAAGTTTCTCAGGTACCATACAAAAAATACCTCATTACCAGAGCCCATGGTATATCATCTTATGATAAAGATATTGCCCAAAAACGTAATATAAAGTTAATTGACACAACATGCCCATATGTTAAAAAATTGCATCAGCTAATTTCTATTCTTAATAAAGAAAATTACCAGATTATAATTTTTGGGGATATTAATCATCCTGAAATAAAAAGTCTGTTAAGTTATAATAATATTGATGCAAAAGTATTTCAATCCTATAAAGATATTAAAAGTAGCTGTTTTGCATTTAAAAATAAAGTAGGATTAATTTCTCAAACAACAAAAGATAAAGAAGACTATAAAAAATTAATTAATGAAATTTTCGAAAATGTAGAAGAATTGAGAGTTTATAATACAATATGTAAAGCAACAAGTTTGCGCCAATACTCTACCAGGGAATTGGCAAAGCGGGTTGATATGATGATTGTGGTTGGTGGGTTAAATAGTGCCAATACCACGCGGTTAGCTAAAATAAGTGAGAGAGTTGGAGTTGAAACCTATCATATTGAAAACGAAAAAGATATTAAAAAAATATATTTTAAAGGAAAAAAGAAAATAGGCATTACAAGTGGTGCATCTACACCGGATTATATTACCGAAAGTATAATTAACCAAATAAAAAAAGACTACCAGGCAAAAACCTGATAATCTTTAGTTTGCTATTAATAATTGTTAGTTTGTTTAAATTATAAAGCGATTTAAGATAATATTAAACAGCTTTTTGTACTTTGCCTGATTTTAAACATTGAGTACAAACATTAGCTTTACGGATTGTATTATTTTCTTTTATCCTAACCTTTTGAATATTTACAGACCACTTTCTATTACTTAACTTATGTGAATGGCTAATTTGCTTCCCAAATATCGGAGCTTTTCCACAAATATCACATTTTGCCATGATAGTTTCCTCCAAATTATATTACTTGAAAAATTACAAATTTTATTTTATCATAATTTAGTAACAATAATCAAGCACTGAGAATAAAATTAAAAAAAATAAAATTAAATAAATAAGAAACAATAAAACAACACATTAAAAGGAAATTTAAAAATGAGGATTATTGCTGGTATATATAAGGGGTTTCCCCTAAAATCATTTCCGGGAATGGATATCAGGCCTACTCCAGCTAAAGTTAGAGAAGCTGTATTTGACATATTGGGGTTTAAAATAATTGATTCTGATTTTTTAGATTTATTCGCAGGTACCGGGGCTATTGGGATCGAAGCCCTTAGTAGAGGAGCCAAAAGAGCAACCTTCGTTGATATTAATCCCAATGCAGTAAATCTGATAAAAGCAAATCTAAGTAAGATTAAGCAAAATGATTTTTCAGATGTAATAAAAAGGGATTATATGTATTCATTGAAAATGTTAAAACTTCAACAACGTAAATTTGATATAATATTTTTTGACCCTCCTTATTATAAAAATATTTCTAAAAAAGTATTAAATGAAATTGAAAAAAATAATATTTTGAAAAAAAATACAACAGTTATTGTTCAACACAATACTTATGAAGAAGTGCATGCAGAGCATCAAAAATTATCTTTCCTGAAGGAAAAAAAGTATGGTAAATCCAAAATAACTCTTTTTACCAATATATAAAATATGATAATTAAAAGGCATTAAAAAGGAGAAATGAATGATAAAAGCTATATATCCAGGAAGTTTTGACCCAATTACCAATGGACATCTTGATATCATCAAAAGGGCCAACAATATATTTGATGAAGTAATTGTAGTTATAGCAGAAAATTCGAAAAAAGAGTCTTTTTTCTCAATAGCAGAAAAGAAGGATATGATTAATAAAGTGGTAAAGAATATGAGAGGAATACAAGTCCAATCCTTTGATGGCTTATTAATTGATTGTGTCAGGACAAATAAAGCAAATGTTATTTTAAGAGGGATGAGGGCTATCTCTGATTTTGAGTATGAATCTCAGTTTGCTCTTATCAATAAAAAAATGGCTCCGGAAATTGAAACAGTTTTTATGGTAACAAGTACCAAATATTCCTATTTAAATTCCAGTATAGTGAAAGAAATAGCCTCTTTGAATGGGTGTATTGCAGATTTGGTGCCACCTTATGTTGCCAGACAATTGATGAAGAAAATAAAAAGAAACAATTAATATAATTATTAATTGTTTAATATGAGAACATTTTTGGTAAAATCCTGTTTCGCTATTCTGGCAGTTCCAAAATTATAACCTAATACATAAATATCTGTTGAAAGAATATCATAACCTAACATTTTTTGAATTATTTCATTGTCATTTTCTCTGTTTTGTTTGATAAAATTTTTTAATTTAATAATAATTGGTAATTCTGAGTATTTCTTAAGTTTTTTTAGTATAATTTTACCATTTTTTGTCATGCCAAGGACACGACAGTAAAGAGGACCTTTATTGTTAAATAATTCGATTTCTTGATGTGTTAAAAAAAACAAGCTGTGAATTAATACTCTTTGTATCCTGGTTTGGGTATAACGCTTGCTTTTAATTATTTTAATAAGTGTTTCTATATCGGTAGCCGAATTTGCTGCCTCTTTTATTCTATTTTCTAAGCCTTCTTGCACACCATGAATCATTTTTATTTCATCAGTTGTGAGTCTTCTTAACTGGCTAAATATTGCCTGCTCAAAAGACGATAGAGTTACCGGGTTAAAGCCTTTTTTAAATTCATCCTTGATTATATTATAGGAAAAATCGGGTAAAGTATTTTTCAATCCTTTTATAGAAGTATTTTTATTATATGAAAAGTTCCTGATTATTTTTTTTCTTATAGCAGTGGCACTGGAGTAATGCCCACCTAATGTATCTTGTAAGTAATTTGAGCCAATGCGCTTTATTGGAATTGGCATAATTGTGCTATTTTTATTTTTTAATGATATTAAATACTCTAAAGCCAGAATATTGTTCGGTTTCTGTAGCACTTCTATGATCTTTTCTATTCCATATTTGTTATATTTCTCTCCATATTTTTCATAGTATTTACAGAGTGCAATTTCTCTTATTTTTGGAAAATTATTTCCTTTTTTTATCCCTTCTATTAATATTTTTTTGTAAAAATCTGGTTCAGTTCTTAATACATCAGCTAAACTATTTAAAATGTCCATCTGGCTATTTTCGCAACCAAAAGCAACATGATTTACAATACCCAGTGAATCTAAAATATGAATACCCGCATTTGCAAAACCACGAGCATCCTGACTGGCAAAAACAAAAGGCATTTCTATAATAACATCAATACCAGCATTTAAAGCCATTAAAGTGCGAGTCCATTTATTTAAAAATGCAGGTTCCCCTCTCTGCAAAAAATTTCCACTCATTATGGCAATACAATAATCAGCCCCGGATGCTTCTTTTGCTTTTCGTAAATGATATAAATGACCATTATGAAAAGGATTGTACTCAGCAATTATTCCCAAAATTTGCATGATTCCCTCGATAAGTAAATATTTTTATGTTATACTATTATACTATAAATATACTATAAAAATATTTTAAAGATAACCATTAGGGAGGATTTTTAGACTGTCATGAATATCTCAGAAAAAATTAGACAAAATGCAAAAAAGAATATTAAGAAAATTGTGTTGCCTGAGGGAGAAGAACCCAGAATGATTGAGGCCGCAGAAATGATTTATCGTGACGGGTTTGCAAAGCTTGTTTTCCTGGGAAAAGAAGAAATAATAAGAAAAGAAGCAAAAGACGCCAATGTTAATTTTCCTGAAGAAATTGAAATTATTGACCCGGAATTTTCTAATAATTTAGACCATTATGCAAAAATTTATTATGAGTTAAGAAAAAATAAAGGAATTTCTTTAGATGAAGCCAGAGAATTAATCAAGGACCCGCTTTATTTCGGAGCTTTAATGGTATATCAAAATGATGCAGATGGCCTAGTAGCTGGTTCAGTTAATGCAACCGGTGATGTTTTTAGGCCTGCATTGCAAACTATCAAAACATCCAGGGATGTGAAAATTGTATCAAGTTCATTCATTTTAATCGTTCCCGGTTCTCCATATGGTGAGAATGGAGCAATGTTGTTTGCCGATTGTGCGTTATTTCCTGACCCTGATGCAGAAGAGTTGGCTGATATAGCGATTGCAAGCGCAAATACTGCTAAAGTACTAATAGGTGCAGAGCCCAGGGTTGCTATGTTGTCATTTTCAACCAAAGGTAGTGCTAAACATCCACTGGTTGATAAAGTTGTTAAAGCTACAAATATTATCAGGGAAAAGGCTCCATATTTAAAAGTAGATGGTGAACTTCAGGCAGATGCCGCCTTGGTTCCCGAAATAGGAAAACGAAAAGCCCCAGACAGTGAAATTGCCGGAAAAGCAAATGTGTTAATATTTCCAGACTTGCAGGCAGCTAATATTGCTTATAAATTAGTGCAAAGGTTAGCCAAAGCTGAGGCAATAGGTCCGATTTCTCAAGGAATGGCTAAGCCTATAAATGATTTGTCAAGAGGATGTACCCCAACAGAAATAGCTGATGTAGTAGCGATAACTGCATTACAGGCCCAGGGAATGTAAAACATCTTAAAATTTAAAGCTGTTTAAAAATATATATTTGCAAATATTGAAAAAATTTAATATAATTATGAGTCGTTATAAAAAATGAGGTATTAATTGCTTAGAAGAAGGAGGAGGAAAAGTGGCTTGCCCGAAAAGGAAAATATCAAAATCTAGAAGAAATAAGAGAAGAACTCACTGGGTAGAAAATACAATTAACCTGATAGAATGTCCAAGGTGCCATGAATACAAACTTCCCCATCACCTTTGTCCATCTTGTGGATATTATAATGGGGAAAAAATAATACAAGAAAAAACTAAAACAGAAACGAAATCTTAGTATGTATTTAATTTTATGTTTACAAAAAATATTTTAGTTCAAAACTGTTATTTTAATATAAAATTTGTATAATAAAAAATTTGCAGAGTGTTAAATTGTTTTGTACACTCTGCAAATTTTTTTAAGTTTTTGCTATATCATTAATTATAATATTATTTTTATATATAATACTTGATTTCAATGTTTATATTATATATACTAGCAGGTAATTGTAAAAACAACCTTTAATAGTTGCTCTTAATTATATAAATACATTAGCTGATAATGATTAAAAATATGACCAAAGAAAAAAGACAGGAAAAAATAAAAGAGAAAATAACTGCCAACCCTTTTTTATCTGATGAACAGTTGTCAAAAATGTTTAAAGTAAGTATACAAACAGTGCGGTTAGACAGATTAGAAATGGGTATACCGGAAATGCGGAAAAGGGTAATAACTCTTGCTCAGAAGGCGTCATCAAAAGTAAAAGCATTAAATAAAAATGATATAATTGGAGACTTAATTGATATTGAATTAGATAAAAGTGGCATTTCTACCATGCGTACTACAAAAGATATGGCATTTGATAAAAATAAATTAGTAAGAAGCCATTATATTTTTTCCCTTGCTGATTCTTTGGCTATGGCAATAATAGACTCTGATGTAGTTCTAACCGGAGTTGCACGTTTAAGATATAAGAACCCGGTTTATGCCGGTCAACTGTTGGTTGCAAAGGCAAGAATTGCAACAAGAAAAAGTAATAAATATTTAGTTTCAATACATATAAGATGTAATAATATCGAGGTATTTACTGCTAAATTGATTATGGTTTCCATCGAGTAAAATATTTTAAACTATATATTATAAAAGGTAAGGAGTTAATGAAATGGACATAATGGAAAAAGTTAAGAAAATTATTGTTGATCAACTTGGAGTTGAGGAAGATAAAGTTAAAGAAGATTCATCATTTATTGATGATTTAGGCGCAGATTCGTTAGATATCGTGGAATTAATTATGGCATTTGAAGAAGAGTTTGATATAGAAATTTCTGATGAAGAAGCTGAAAAAATCAAAGTTGTCGGTGACGTAATCCGTTACTTGGAGGATAAACAGTAATTATATAAATTAGATATTTTTGTTTATTGTAATATATGAAAGTGTCAAGAAAAAGGAGGCCCTATAATATAAAATTAACTGCGCTTGAGACAAAAATAGAGTATAAATTTAAAAATACTGAATTACTGGAAAGGGCACTAACACACACTTCATATTTCAAACAAAAAAGTGCTATAAATCATTTCCAAAGACTTGAATTTCTTGGGGATTCAGTGCTAAGTTTGATCGTCAGTGATTTTTTATATAAAAAATTTCCCTTTTTCTCTGAAGGTAGATTATCTAAATTAAAGTCTACAATTATAAGCCAAAAAGTATTGGCTTATTTTGCCAAAAGATTAAAATTGGAGAAATATATAGTTCTTGGAAAAAGTGTAGATTTGGCCAAGGAGAGAGGGAAATTTTCTATTCTTGCAGATTGCATGGAATCTCTTCTTGGAGCTATTTATTTAGATGGTGGCTTGAAGAACTGTAAAAGAATAGTTATAAATTTAATTAATAATGAAAATATTGATATTCTTATTGATGATTCTATTATAAAAAATTATAAGTCTTTTTTACAGGAAATAACCCAAAAAAAATTAAACTGCCTTCCAAATTACAAAATATCGCAAGAAATTGGACTTGACCATCAAAAGAAATTTTTTGTGAATGTTATTATAAAAGAAAAATATTATGGACAGGGAACTGGCAAAAATAAAAAAGAAGCAGAGCAAAATGCTGCGTATAACGCCTTAAAAAAAATGAAAGCGATTTAAGAAAGGCATTTAAATTGTATTTAAAAGAAATTGAAATAAGAGGTTTTAAATCTTTCGCAAACAAAATAAAATTGACTATTACACCGGGAATAACCGTTATTGTTGGCCCAAATGGATGTGGAAAAAGCAATATAACAGATGCTGTAAGATGGATTCTTGGAGAACAGAATATACGTTCCTTGAGAGGAAACAACCTTGCTGATATGATTTTTGCCGGGAATGATAATCAAAAAATGCGGAACTATGCTGAAGTATCAATATTGCTTGATAATGCCGATCGTAAATTATTCATGGACACTGAGCAGGTTGAATTAAAAAGGGTTATATATCGTTCTGGTAATACGGAAAATTATATTAATGGATTACCTTGCAAATTAAGAGATATTCATAATCTTTTCCTGGGAACTGGGTTGGGGAAAAATTCATACTCGATTATAGCTCAGGGAAAAGTAGATTTTGTTCTTAACTCAAAACCATCAGAAAGAAGAGTATTATTTGAAGAAGCAGCAAATATATCAAATTATAGAAATAAAAAAGAAGCAACCATTAAAAGACTGGATACAGTAAAAAACAACCTGCTGAGAATTAATGATATCTTATCTGAAGTTAAAGAAAACTTAAATTATTATAAAAAGAAAGCAGATGACCTACAACTATACTATTCATATCGTGATATTATTAAGAAATCAGAGTTTTATCTTTTAAGCCAGCAATATTTGCTTTATCAAAAAAAAATTGTCAATTTTAATAAAATGTTTGCAAATTTAAGGGAAGAATTAAAAACAATTGAGGGTTTTTTAAATAATCATAAGAAAAAAATAATTCAGGCAGAAGAAAAAAAAGAATTATTAGAAAAAGAAATAAATGAAATAGAAAAATTCTTTCAGGAAAATGAAACCGAGAGAATTAACTATAATAATCAATTAATATTATTGAAGCAAAAGCAAACAGAAATAACCCAAAGAATAAAAAGTATTCATGAAGATATTGATACTTCTAATGAGCAGTATAAAAAGTTTAAAGAAACAGTCTCCAGTATTGAAAAAGATATTCAAAAAACAGAATACAATAATTCAATAATATTAGAAAATAAAACCAATAAGGATGTTTTATTGAAAAATTATAACAAAATAGATATGTTTTATGATAAAGCAATTTCTAATATACGACTTAATATAGAAAAATTTTTCGATAAAAAAATTAATAGGTATAAAGAACAAAAAATAGAAGAACAAACATTGCTAAAAGCAACAGAGTATTCTCTATCAGAAATTAAAAATGAATATCTATCAGTAAGTGAAGAATTGAAAAGAAGCCAAAAGAGCCTTTATGATGCTGAGAATAATTTAGCTTATTATGAGAATGAAAAAATGCGCCAGCAGCAGGAAAAAACTTATTTGGAAAATTCTTTAAATAAGAGCAAGCTACTTATGGAACAAGAAGACAATATATTGCAAAATTTTAATAATGACATAGTATTAAGGACAAAAGAAAAAGAATTCTTAGTTGAATTAACAAAAAGCCAACCAAACAAAGAGAATAAAATAAATGAATATATTATAAAAAGAAATAATATTCAGAATCAGTTTAGTAGTTTTTCAAAAATATTTGAAATAATCCAATTCATACCTGATAATTTAAAAAATATATTTCATTTCATTTTAAATGATAAATTTCCTCTTTTGATAACAAGCAATTCAAAAATAGTCAATGATTTAAATAATGTTTTGAAAACAAATAATATTAATCAGGTTAAACTAATTATTGATAATAACTATAGAATTGCAAGAATTGATGATTATCAAGAAAAAATTGATAAAGAATATTCTATACAATCAAAAATATTAGGATTTGCAAATAAATTAATAAAATTTTCTCCTGAATACAATAATTTATTTAAAATATTATTAGGGAAAATCCTAATTGTAGAAGATATAAATACTGCACTAAAGATACATAAATATCAAAAAGGAAATCTATCAGTAGTATCATTGGATGGTGTTATTATTGATTCTAATGGAATAGTTTTCTTGAATATTAATTCTGAAAATAATAAAAACTATCATATTCTTCTACCAGCAGAGAAAATAGTAAAAATTGATAAAGATATAAGTAGGATAAAAAAGGATATTGTTGAGCACAATAAAATATATAATGTTGCTAAAAATGATAAGCTGCAGTTTGCAAAAAGAATTGAAGAGCTTGATAATAAAATTGATATTTATGTGAGCAAAATAAATAAATATAACAATAATGTTTTAGAAAGTAATAAGAAAATAGCAGGGTTGGAGACGCGTTTAAAAGATTTAAAATTGAAAAAAATTGCAGAAATTGAAAAAAAACAGAAAATAAATAAGAACATAGAATATTTTAAATCAAGTCTAGACAAAATAACAAGCTATACTAATTTAGTGGAATCTTATTATTTTTGTCTTTCAAAAATAAGAAATAATTGTAATAAAAATGTAGAAGACCTGAAAAAAGTAATTGAAAACTGCAAAATGGAGATAGGCTGGAATCAAGAAAGAAACACTATTTTGCAAAAAAGAAAAGTAGAAATGGAACATTTCGTACAGACATATAATAATGAAGATAAGATCAGGAAAGAAAAATTGCTACAATACAATAACGAAAAATTACGGCTAATTAAAGAAACAGATATTTTAGAAAAGAATATAAAAAAAACTACAGAGCAAAGGAAAGATTTAGATGATAGAAGAAGTAAACTAAAAGAAAGCATAAAAAACCAAGAAAGAGAAATAAGAAAAACTTATGAAGAAATAGAAATATATCAGAGAAAACTTGAAGAAAAAAAGAATAAACAACATGAGACCGAAATGGGCAAAGTCCAAAATCAAGAAAAAATGAACCATTTATTAACTACTATTAAAGAGCAATATAATTCTTCTGTAGATGAAATAATGTTACATAAAAATGATGTAAGCAGCCAGAAAGAAGCCTATACAAAAATAACAAAATATAAAGAAAAAATAACAGCAATGGGGCAATTAAATTTTGATGCATTACAGGAATATAAAAATCAATCTGACAGATATAATGATTTAAAAAATAAAAAAAATGATATTAATCAATCTAAGGAAAAATTGATTAATTTAATCAAAGAAATTGATTGCATTGCTGAGGATAATTTTTATAAAACATATCTTAAAGTTGAAAATAATTTCAAAGATATTTTTAAAAAATTGTTTAATGGAGGGCATGTATCCTTAGAGCTTACTAATAAAAATAAAATATTAGAAACAGGTATTGAAGTAATGGTACAACCCCCTGGCAAAAAATTACAGCATATTTCCCTTTTATCAACAGGAGAAAAGGCATTGACGGCAATAGCATTATTATTTGCTCTATGGAAAGCGAATCCTAGTCCTTTTTGTTTTTTTGATGAAATTGATTCAGCTCTGGATGAAGCTAATGCAATACGGTTAGCAACTTTTTTGAGAAATGAGGACTTAAAAGATGCTCAAATAATTATAATTACTCATCAAAGAGGCGTTATGGAATCGGCAGATGCGCTTTATGGGATAACCATGGAAGGTTCCGGAGTATCAAAATTGATGTCTGTTAAAATATCAGATACAGAGGAGAAGGAAAATTAAAAAAATATTTTATTCATTAAAACAGGGATTACAGAAAACTAGAGATGGGCTAATAGACAAATATGACCTTATATTTACAGATGCAGTAAAGGATAAAAGAGATTTTTTAGAAAAAATTGAAGAATTGTTAATTCTTTCTGATATTGGACCTAAGGTAACGTCTGAAATAGTAAAGAAATTTGAAGAAATTAACTTACATGAATTCAAGGATAAAGATTTTAATCATTTCAAAACTAAATTAAAGAATATATTAATCAATATGGTCCCTACGCAGAAACCACTACTAGAAATAAATCCAGATAATTTAAATATAATTATGGTTGTTGGAGTAAATGGCACTGGGAAAACATCCTTTATAGGTAAATTAGCATACTATTTCAGAACTAGAAGTAGAAAAATAATGGTAGTCCCTGCTGACACTTATAGGGCTGGAGCTATTAATCAGTTAGCATTTTTAGCCAACCAGGCAAGAACAGAAGTTTTAAATACTTCAGAAGGAGCTGACCCTGCTTCAGTAGTTTTTGACGGAATACATTCTGCCATAGCAAAAAAAAAGGAAATATTACTTATTGATACTGCCGGAAGATTGCATACTTATAATAATTTAATGAAAGAATTAGAAAAAATAAAAAGAGTTGCCAGCAAAACAGCTCCTAAATCATCAATAAAGACAATATTGGTTATTGACGCAACTACAGGACAAAACGGGATTATTCAAGCTCGCCAGTTTAAAAACTCTTTAGATATTAATAGCCTCGCATTAACAAAATTAGATGGCACGGCCAAAGGCGGAATAGCACTTACGATACAAAAAGAACTTAATATACCCGTAGAATATATCACATTTGGCGAAAAAATTGAAGATTTGACAGAATATGAAACAGAAGCATTTATTGAGGCACTTCTTGATTGACACCCTTTATTATTTTCTATATACTTATAGGGAATTTGCGTTAAGTATTCGCATGGTTTAGTATAATAATTATTTTTTGCCAAAATTTTATTTGATTTTTATGTATTTTATTTATTTAACCATAAAAAACCATCTTCTAAGAAGGTGGTAATGATTAAATGGTTTTATCGTAAAAAGATTAAAATAAGGCAGATGATAATATTTCACCTGAAGTCCAAAGTTGGAAATACTATTGTTTAAGTAAAGATTATGGCTAAAGGTAAAAATCAAAAATCGTAAGAAAAAGAGCTAAAAAGTCAAGTCCTTTCAGGGTTTCTTAAAGCCGTACGCTATGAGGGTGCGATATTTAATAATAGAATATGTTTTTATTAATAGAAATATCATTAAAATATTTTTTGTTAAAGAAATTCGGGTTGAGTAAAAGATGTTAAATATATTATCAGAAAAATTACAAAATATTTTAGGCAAATTAAAAAATAAAGGCAAAATTTCCGAAAAAGATATAAAAGATTCGTTAAGGGAAATAAAATTGGCTCTTTTAGAAGCTGATGTAAATTATAAAGTTGTAAAAGATTTTATATCTAGGCTGGAAAAACATGCGACTCAAGAAGAATTATCTGAAGTTTTAACACCTGGTCAGCATATGGTTAAATTAACTCATGAAGTTCTTACAGAAATATTGGGAAACGCACAGAGTGAAGTAAAAACAAATGTTGATATACCAACAATAATTCTTCTGGTTGGCTTGCAGGGCTCTGGGAAAACAACTACAGCAGCAAAATTGTCTTCAAAAATGAAGAGTAGTGGCCATAATCCATTATTAGTTGCTGCGGATAAAATAAGGCCTGCGGCTGTTGAGCAATTACACATTATGGGTAAGAAGGCAGGAGTTGAGGTTTTTTCGAGGGGGAGTAGTGAAAAAGCATTGCAAACTCTCATCGCGGCGAAGCAATATGCAATAGAAAATAAAAAAGATATAATAATTATTGATACTGCAGGCAGGTTACACATTGACCAAAAACTCCTTGAGGAAATTAAAAAAATTAAGAAATCTCTGGTTGTACATGAAACTTTATTAGTGTTAGATTCATTAATGGGGCAGGATGCATTGACGGTTGCCGATACCTTCAATCAAAATATTGGGCTTGACGGTTATATATTGACAAAATTAGATGGAGATGCTCGCGGTGGTGTCACTTTATCAATTAAAAGCATAACTGCGTTACCAATAAAGTATATAGGTGTTGGTGAAAAAATTAACGATATTGAACCTTTTTATCCAGATAGAATGTCATCAAGGATTCTTGGAATGGGTGATACAGTAGGCTTGATTGAAAAAATTGAAGCTAATTATAACCGTAATGAATTAAAAAAAATGGCAAAAAAGGAATTCAGGGAACAATTTGACTTAAATGATTTTTATGAGCAACTGAAGAGGCTGAAAAATATGGGTTCAATGGAAAAAATATTTGAGATGCTCCCGATACAAAACCTTGGTTTTGCAAAAAAATTAAATCAAGATATGGGTAACGGAGAAAAGGAACTCAGCAAGGTGGAAGCAATGATATGTTCAATGACCAAACAGGAGAGGGCTGAACCCGAAATAGTAAATGGCAGTAGAAGAAAAAGGATTGCAAAGGGTAGTGGTACAAACGTAAGTGATGTAAATAAATTATTAAAACAATTTTACAATATGAAAAAATTTTTAAAACAAGGTCCCAACAAAAAATCTATGGACTCGTTTTTTAGATAATATTTTAGTTAAAATTAAAATGAATAATAATTATTTGAAAATAGAGGTGGAGGAATAATATGTCAGCAAAAATAAAATTAAGAAGAGAAGGTGCCAAAAAAAAACCTTCTTACAAGATTGTAGTTATTGATTCTCGCAAACCAAGGGATGGAAGATTCATTAAAATGCTTGGGTATTATCAACCAACAAATGACCCATATGTATTTAAAGTTGATAAAGAAGAAAGTCTAAAATGGATAAGTCAGGGTGCAAAAATGACTAAAACAGTCGAATCCCTCTTTAAAGAGAATGGAATTTTTGATAACTTGGTAAGTAAATAACTAATTCAAATATTTTTTTGGAGAATAAATTGAAGGATTTTATTGAGTTTTTATTAAAAGAAATAGTTAATTTTCCTGAAAGTGTTAGAATTAATGAAATTAATAAAGAAAGCATTAATGTTTTAGAAATAAAGGTTGACTCAACTGATATTGGTAAAATTATTGGTAAACAGGGGAAGGTTATTAAAGCAATAAGAACAATAATAAAGGCAGCAACCATAAAGAGCAGCAAAAAGACACTAATAAAAATTATTGAATGATAGAGATGCTTTTCCCCATTAAGGTTAAGGATAATAAGTAAATAGATGGAAATAACCATATTGACCATATTTCCGGAGATGTTTGTTTCTCCTTTTTCAGAAAGCATAATTAAAAGGGCACAAGAAAAAAAACTAATCAATATAAATATTATTGATATAAGGGATTTTTCTAAAGACAAACATAGGACTGTTGACGATTATTCTTACGGTGGCGGTCCGGGAATGGTTTTGAAACCTGAACCAATCATCGAGGCGATAGAATATTTAAAAAATAACAAAAGAATTGGTTTGAATAGTAAAATTATTGTTACCTCAGCACAGGGGAAAATATTCAAACAGGAAATAGCTAAAAAGCTATCAAAAAAATCAAATTTAATATTCATTTGTGGAAGATATGAGGGAATTGATGAACGCGTTCGACAGATATTAAAAGCAGAAGAATTATCAATTGGTGATTATGTAACAACAGGTGGAGAAATACCAACGATGGTAATGGTTGACGTTATTATTCGAATGCTTCCAGGAGTTCTTGGAAAAGAGGAATCAGCAATTAATGATTCTTTTTATAATGGCTTATTAGATTATCCTCATTATACCAGGCCTGAAAGCTTTAGGGGGTATAAAGTGCCAGGAGTCCTATTATCAGGCAACCATAAACAAATTGAAACTTGGAGAAAAAGACAGTCTTTATTGGAAACAATAACTAAAAGACCTGACTTATTGGTAAATAGAAAATTTACCAAAGATGAAATAAATATTTTAAAAGATTTGAAAACAGATGAATAGTAAAAGAAAGGGAGCAAATAATGGATTATATCAAGGATATTGAAAAAGAAAATTTAAAAAAAGAAACTTTTGAAGCAAGTCCTGGTGATTTAATAGAAGTGCATCAAAAAATTGTCGAAGGAGAACGAAAAAGGATACAGGTATTCAGGGGTATTTTGATTGCCCAGAAACATGGCGGTAGTAGAGAAACTATAACTGTGAGAAAAGTAACAAAAGGTATTGGAGTAGAAAAAATATTTCCAATCAACTCTCCAAATATTGAAAAAATAAAACTGGTCAAAAAAGGTTCCACAAGAAAGGCCAAACTGTATTATTTAAGAGACAGAGTAGGACAAAAAGGACTAATGAGTTAATAATTATAAATGTATCCTATCTTTTAATTTGTTTAAAAAAAATCAATATAAACAAAAAAAAATAATTTATTTGATAAAAAAAATTAATTTTTTATCCAAAGAAAGAAAAAGGCTCGAAAAACTAAAATATTATGAAAAAAAATGCCTTTCAAGTGGTTATACCTATATTGCTGGGATAGATGAGGTGGGCCGTGGTGCTTTAGCAGGTCCTGTAGTCGCTGCAGCTGTTGTTATAAAAAATATTGATTTGTTCTATATAAGCCATCTAAAAGATTCAAAAAGATTAAGCAAAAGTAAAAGAGATGCTCTTTTCGAATTAATTAGAGAAAAAGCAGATGATATAGGACTAGGAATAGTAGACCCTGATTTGATTGATAGAATAAATATAGCCCAAGCAACCTTTTTAGCTATGAAAAGGGCAATTATCGCTTTAAAAAAAACGCCAGATTATGTTTTAATAGACGGCTTTAAAATTCCTTTTATTAGTATCCCCCAGGACAATATTATTAAAGGTGATAATAAAAGTGTTTCAATTGCCGCAGCATCCATTATTGCCAAGGTTTACCGTGATAATATTATGATTGATTTTCATAATAAATATCCTTTTTATGAGTTTAACAAAAATGTCGGATACGGGACAAAAAAACATATTAGCGCAATAAAAGAATATGGGATTAGCCCTATTCATCGTAAAACCTTTAGAGGTGTAAAAACTGAACAGACTATAATTGAAAAAAATAAACAGAAATCACTTTTTTGGCATGAAGCATATATAAATGAGTAATATAGGAAAAATTGGAGAAGAAATAGCTGCTCAATATTTAATAAAAAATGGTTACAATATTTTAGATAAGAATATTAGCGCTCCCTTCGGTGAGATTGACATCATTGCTGAGAAAAATAATTGTATATGCTTTGTGGAAGTAAAATCAAGAAAAACTGAAATATATGGCCTTCCAGAGGAAGCAATTACAAAAATGAAAAAGAATAAAATAATCAAGGTTGCACAGTTTTATATAAAGAAGAAACACATCAAAGAAAAATTGTTTCGTTTTGATGTTATTTCTATCTATTTTAATAAAAATACAAGACAAAAGATAAGGCATATTAAAAATGCCTTTTCCCAATAAAAATAATAGATTGTAGGTGTTCTATTGATTTCTAAGCTTCTTAGTACTGCTCTTTTTGGAGTGGAAGCATTTTTAGTTGAGGTAGAGATAGATGTTTCAAATGGACTTCCTTCTTTCAATATTGTGGGCCTGCCAGATACCGCTGTACAGGAGTCAAAAGAAAGGGTAAGAGCTGCAATTAAAAATGCTGAATACCAGTTTCCCATGCAGAGAATAACTGTTAACCTGGCTCCTGCTGATGTTAAAAAAGAAGGGCCTGCCCTTGATTTACCAATAGCTATCGGTATATTATCAGCAAATAACCAATTAAAATCTTTTTCATATAAAAAATACATAACAATTGGAGAGTTGTCTCTAAATGGTCAAATTAGACCAGTCAATGGAATACTATCAATAGCATTGATGGCTAAAAAAATGGGAATAAATAATTTAATCGTACCAGAGGATAATGCTATGGAAGCTGGCATTGTAGATGGGATAAATATTTTTCCTGTTTCTAATTTAAGAGAGGTAGTAAAATTTCTAAACCAGGAAATAGATATTTCTCCCATTATCATTGACAAAAAAGAAATAATAAAAAATATTGATGATTACCAAATAGATTTTACAGATGTTAAAGGACAAAATCATGCTAAAAGAGCTATAGAAGTTGCTGCTGCAGGTAGTCACAATGTAATAATGATAGGACCACCTGGTTCTGGAAAAACAATGCTGGCAAAAAGAATTCCAACCATACTACCATCCCTATCTATTAGAGAGTCAATAGAAATAACCCGATTGTATAGTGTTTCAAACCTATCAAACAGAAATTACCCTCTTATAACACGAAGACCTTTTCGATCTCCTCACCATACAATTAGCAATATTGGTTTAATCGGTGGTGGACGTATTCCAAAACCAGGGGAAATAAGTATGGCTCATAACGGGGTATTATTTCTTGATGAATTACCTGAATTCAATCGCTCTGCCTTAGAATCGCTTAGACAGCCTTTAGAAAGTGGGAAGGTAACAATATCCAGGACACTTAGGTCTGTAACTTATCTTTCTAATTTTATGTTAGTAGCAGCAGCTAATCCATGTCCATGTGGGTTTTTTGGTGATCCTGTGAAGCAATGTACTTGTACAGCTTATCAAATAAGAAAATATAAATCCAAAATATCAGGACCTCTTTTAGATAGAATTGATATACAAATAGAGATACCAAGATTGGATTATAGAGAATTGACAAACAGAAATGGGAATAGAGACAATTCTAGTATAATAAGATATAGGGTAGAGAAAGCAAAAAAAATACAACAGGTTCGATTTAAAAATAAAAATATTTATTGTAACTCACAAATGAATCGAAGAAATATTGAAAGATATTGTAAAATAACTAACGATGGACAGAACCTCTTAAATAAGGCTATGGACAAACTAAAACTAAGTGCTAGAGCTTATGACAAAATATTGAAATTAGCAAGGACAATTGCAGATCTGTCACAATCGGAAGATATTAATGTTTCACACCTATCAGAAGCAATACAGTATAGAAGTTTAGATAGGGAAGATTTATTGTAAATTTATTTTTAAAATAAAATAAAAGGGCGTAGGATTTATTATGATAAAAAATATATTAGCTCCATCAATATTGAATGCCGATTTTTCTTGTCTTAGAGAAGTACTTGCCATGTTAAAAAAAAGTAAAATAGATTTAATACATCTTGATATTATGGATGGTAATTTTGTACCGAATATTTCCTTTGGACCAGTAATTGTTAATACTGTTAAAATGAACACTTCAATCCCGTTAAGTGTTCATCTAATGATTGAAAGCCCGGAAAGATATATCAATTCTTTTTCGCAGGCCATGAATAAAGGCGACTGTCTTACCATTCATGTAGAAGCTTGTAAACACCTGGACAGTACGTTACAACTTATTCACGATTCTGGTCTAAAGGCAGGTGTGGCATTAAACCCTTCTACTTCATTAGAATCAATAAAATATGTTTTAGATAAATTGAATAATATTCTTATTATGACTGTAAATCCAGGATTTGGCGGTCAAAAATTTATTCCAGCAATGCTGGCAAAAATACGTGCTACCAAAAAAATAGTTATTGAGAATAAAAAAGATATTGATATTCAAGTTGACGGAGGGATTAATCTTGAGAATATATTAACTGTTAAGAATGCCGGGGCTAATATATTAGTAGTTGGTTCTGAAATATTTAAATCAAAAAATCCAGAAGATACTATTAAAAAGATAAAAAATATATTGTAAAAATAGAGCAAACTATGACGATAAAAATTGCTATTATTGGAAAAACAAATACTGGTAAGTCGACTTTATTCAATCGCTTGATTGGATATCGGAAAGCTATTGTACTTGGAGAAGAGGGTATCACTCGCGATAGGAATTATGCTGACTTTGACTGGGAAGGTATGAAATTTACTTTAATTGATACCGGAGGAATTGACCGCAACAAAAAAATGGACTCTGTACAGGGGAAAATAATCGAACAATCAAAAAAAGCTATAATGGAATCTAATATTATTTTGCTTATGCTTGATGTTCTAACTGGTATTCAAGATGATGATATTGATATTGCCAAGTATATTCTTAAGCAAAATAAAAAAACAATTTTAGTGGTTAACAAAAATGATATAAAAAATAAAAATTATTTTCCAGGAGATTTCTTCAAGCTCGGTTTAGGAAGTCCACTGTTTATATCAGCAGAACAGGGTAGAAACATTGGAGAATTATTGGACAGAATTACCAGGATGACTACAAATAATAATAAAAGCAATACGGAAAGCAAGGATGTTGACGATTTCTCAATAAATATTGCAATTATAGGAAAGCCAAATGTGGGTAAATCAAGCATATTGAATGCATTGTTAAACGAAGAAAGACTAATTGTCGATAACTTTCCGGGGACAACCCGTGATTCCATTGAAGCGTCATTATATTTCGATAAATATCAATTAAAATTTATTGATACTTCAGGGCTTCGTAGAAAAAAAAATGTCAAAGAAAAAATAGAATATTTTAGTAATATCCGAACAATGGAATGTGTCAAGAAGTCAGATATTGTACTATTAGTATTAGATGCAAATCAACACATAAGTATGCAGGATAAGCATCTGGCAGAAAGAATTCTGGAAGAAAAAAAGGCCTGTATTGTTTTGCTAAATAAATATGACATATTTGCCCAAAACCAGGAGATTGATAAGGATTTATTATTAAAAATAAGCAGACATGAATTAAAATTTCTAAAAGATACTCAAATACTGACCAGTATAGCAATTGGCCCAAAAAAAAATATAAATAGGATTTTAGAAGCAATTATACATTTATATAATGAATATAGTAAAAAGATTTCAACTCCTGAGTTGAATAATTTTTTACAAAAAATAGCAATTCAAAATCCCCCAAAAATTATCAATGGCAGAAGACTTCATTTCTATTATATAGCCCAGATAAAGGTGAGACCACCAACATTTAAAGTATTTGTAAATGAGCCTAAACTTTTATATAATTCATACCAAAGGTATATTGAAAATAAGTTTATACAATATTTTAATTTTAAAGGCATTCCAATAGTGTTTTATTATAGCGAAAGAAATAAAAAAAATAAACGGTAAGAATGAAATGATACATATATTATTAATTTTGTCCAGTTATTTAATAGGCTCTATCCCTTTTGGATATCTGGTTGGAAAGTATTTAAAAGGAATAGATATAAGAAAATATGGAAGTGGTAACATCGGGGTCGCCAATGCCTTTAGGGTAATGGGGAAAAAGTATGCCCTATTAGTATTAATTGGTGATTGTATAAAAGGATACCTTGCTGTAATGTTATCTAAACTATTTTTCGCAGAAATGATTTGGTTTTTTTTATTGGTTGGAATTTCTGCAATTATTGGTCATAATTGGTCTGTTTTTTTAAAATTTAAAGGTGGAAAAGGAATCGCAACAACCTATGGAGTTGTTCTGGCTTTTTATCCATTAATTGCAATAATTTCAGCAATAATATGGGCCTTAATAGTTATTGCAACAAAATTTGCCGCACTTGGCTCTATTGTATCTATTTTTGTAATGGCGGCCTTGAGTTTTTTGTTCCAGACGCCTTTTGAATTCAAAATATTTGTTATTATAATTCTTTTATTTGCAATCATCAGGCATGGCTCTAATATTAATAGGTTAATAAATAAAAAAGAAAACAAAATTATCCCTGATAAATAAATATTTTTATTTATTAGAATATTATTGGTATAGGAAAATAAAACATGAGCAAAAACCTTATAATTGTAGAATCTCCCACCAAGGAAAGAGTGTTGAAAGCAATGCTGGGAGAAGGTTATCAGATTACTTCAAGCAAGGGACATATTAAAGATTTACCGAAATCCAGATTAGGAATAAATACAGATAACCATTTCGAGCCTACCTGGATAATTGTTCCAGCTAAACGTCAAATGATTAAAAAACTAAAACAGATGGCTGAAGGAAAGGAAACCATCTTAATTGCAACCGATCCTGACCGAGAGGGAGAAGCAATTGCCTGGCATATTGCTAATGAATTAAACTTAGAACAACATAAATGTCGAATTGTATTTAATGAGATAACTAAAGATATCATTCTTTATTCTATCAAATATCCCAGAAAAATTGACATGAATGTTGTTGATGCCCAGATTGCACGAAGGTTACTCGACCGGTTAGTAGGATATAAAGTTAGCCCATTATGCTATAAGTTCGCCCGGGGGAAAAGTGCCGGAAGGGTACAGTCTGTTGCAGTGCATTTAATTGTAAAAAGAGAAAAAGAGATTGAGGCTTTCAAGCCTGAAGAGTATTGGAAAATAAATGCTATTTTATTAAAGAAAAATGGAAATAATGAAAAATCCTTTGAGGCTTTGTTAGTATCAAAGAAAGATAAAAAAATAGAAATCAGAAATCAGGAGCAAGCTGAAACTCTTTGTGATGAAATCAAAAGCTATCAGTTTATTGTGTCTGATATAAAAAAAAGAAAAGAATATAAGCATCCTCCATTCCCATTCAAAACAAGTACATTACAGCAGATGTCATATAATAAACTAAATTTTTCTGTAAAACGCACTATGCGTGTTGCCCAGCAATTATATGAAGGCATCTCTATACCGGGTTGTGGCACTCTGGGATTGATTACTTATATGAGAACAGACTCTAATAGAATTTCTGAAGAGGCAAAAAATAATGCCAGAAAATATATAATAAATAATTTTGGAAAAGAATATGTTTCATCCGGTAAAATTATTAAAAACAAAAAAGTAAAAAATAATTCGAAAGTGCAGGATGCACATGAGGCAATAAGACCAACATCTATTGACCTATATCCTGAACTAATAAAGGAAAGCCTGTCACCAGATCAGTTTAAACTTTATCAATTAATCTGGAAATATTTTATTGCAAGCCAGATGAAATCAGCCTTGCTCGAAAGAAGTAATGTCAAGATAAATGCAAAAACATACATTTTTGAATTAAATGGTACAAAAATATTATTCCCAGGATATTTAAAAATATTGAAAGATAATGACATTGAAAAGAAAATGTTACCAAATCTAGAGATTGGTGAATGCTTATCACTAATCAAATTGGATTCCAAGCAGTCATTTACAAAGCCCCCGGCAAGATATAATGAAGCAAGCCTAGTAAAGGTTCTAGAAAAAGAGGGCATAGGAAGACCAAGCACTTATGCAGTGATTATTGACAAAATACAAACCCGTAATTATGTAGAAAAGGAAAATAAAAGATTTTTCCCAACTAAATTAGGATTTGTAGTTGATGAATTTTTGATGAAATACTTCTCCAACATTATCAATGTAAAATTTACTGCTAACATGGAAAGCAAGCTAGATAAAATTGAATCGGGAGAAGATAATTGGCAAAAAATATTGGATATTTTTTATCAGCCATTGCTGCAGGACATAAATAAATTAAACCAAAATCCACCCAAAAAGTTAATTGAACAAACTAAAGAACTAACTGAAGAAAAATGTTCAGTTTGTGGAAATAAGATGGAAATAAAAAATGGGCCTTACGGAAAATATCTGGCTTGTTCAGTTAGTTCAGTGCAACATCCTACGAAACCTTATATGATTAGAATCGGCGTTTCCTGTCCGATTAAAGGTTGTGGTGGTGAAATCATAAAACGTAAAAGTAAAAAAGGAAGAGTATTTTATGGTTGCAGTAATTATCCAAAATGTAGTTTTTATTCAATGAATAAACCCATTAATGAAACATGCCCCAAATGCGGGTCTATTTTGGTTAAAATAGATAACAAGAAAAAAGGCGTTTTTTATAAATGTAGCTCGAAGGAATGCGATTATCGCAAAAGGCCAGATAAAAATGAGTAAAAATAAAAAATTAATAGTGCAAAATCAATTAAATAATTATAGAAAATATTTGGAAGAAAGAAAGAACTTCTCTTACAACACTATCAATGCATATTTAAGGGACTTAGAAGATTTATTCTTATACCTCAATAATATTAACAAGATTGCTGACTTTTCCTTGATAGATTGCCTGCTTATAAGAAAATATGTTGTTTTTTTAAAGCAAAAACGATATGCTGATAGGACAATAGCAAGGAAAATATCTTCTTTTAGAGTGTTTTTTAAATATTTAATGCAACAGGAATTAATTAATAGCAATCCAGCAGAATATGTGCAAATCCCTAAAGTAAAAAAAAGATTGCCAGATTTCTTGTTTTATGAAGAAATAATCAAGCTAATTCAGTCTTTCAAAGCAAATAACCCTACTTCTAAAAGGGATAAAGCGATTATAGAATTATTGTATGGAACCGGAATGAGAGTTACAGAGCTTTCTGATATAAATATAAATGATATAAGTTTTCAAGATAATACGATAAGAGTTCTTGGCAAGGGTTCTAAAGAAAGAATAGTACCTTTTAGCGATCCGGTTAAAAAGGCAATAGAAAACTATTTAGTATACAGAAAGCAAATTCCAAATGTTAACTATCGGCAATTAATATCAGATAAAGCATTATTTATTAATAATATTGGGACAAGGCTTTCAGCTAGAAGTATTCGAAGAATTATTAATAAGTATATTAAAATTGCCTGTCTTAACAAAAAAATCAGCCCGCATGTTTTTAGACATACTTTTGCAACCCATTTATTAAATGGTGGTGCTGATTTAAGATCGGTGCAAGAATTGCTCGGACATGAAAGTTTGTCTACAACACAAATATATACTCATATTACCAAAGATAGTTTAATAAAAACATATAAAAAAACTATTCCAAGAAAATGATTCTTTTCGAAGATGTTTTGATGCAATCAAAGGTATTTGTGTTCTGTGTATATTAAAATTTATCATAACAATGTTATAAAAATAATGAACATAATAATTACATAATTGATTAAAGGAGATTGAAATATTATGTATAGAGGGACAACAATTCTGGCTGTTAGACGAAAAGATGAAATTGCTATTGCCGGGGACGGCCAAATTACAATGGGAGATACTATTGCTAAAAACGAAGCTAAAAAAATAAGGAAACTATACCATGGAAAAGTGTTAACTGGTTTCGCAGGAGGGGCAGCTGATGCGCTTACTTTATACGAAAGATTTGAAAACAAATTGGAAGAATTCCAGGGAAATCTTAAAAGAGCATCAATTGAACTGGCTAAAGATTGGAGAACTGATAAAGTACTAAGAAGGTTAGAGGCATTGCTGATTGTGGCCGACTTGCAAGATATGTTCACTATATCTGGAAATGGTGATATTATAGAGCCTGATAAACCAGTTGCAGCAATTGGCTCTGGTGGATCTTATGCTTTAGCATCAGCACAGGCCTTACTTGGTTTCACTGAATTATCTGCTTCCGAAATAGCCCTGAAATCATTAAAGATTACAGCCTCAATCTGTATTTATACAAATGACTATATTGCAGTAGAATCACTAAAAAGTTAATGGAGGTAATTATGCTAAAAGATTTAATGCCAACTGAAATTGTTTCAGAATTAGATAAATATATCATTGGACAAAAAAAGGCAAAAGAAACTGTAGCAATTGCCTTAAGAAATAGGATAAGAAGGAAAAAATTACCTAAAAAATTAATCGATGAAGTGACTCCCAAGAATATTATAATGATAGGTTCAACAGGTGTGGGTAAAACAGAAATAGCCCGAAGGCTGGCAAAAATTGTAAAAGCACCATTTATAAAAGTAGAGGCAACGAAATTTACTGAAGTAGGTTATGTTGGCAAAGATGTTGATTCGATGATAAGAGATTTAGTGCAAGTATCGATTCAGCTTGTTCGCGCTGAAAATATTGACCAAATACAAGAAAAAGCTGAAGAAAAAGTAGAAGAGCGTATATTGAAAGCCCTTTTCCCAAGTATTAAACATGATGAAATAAAAGATGAAGCGCCAATAGATTACAATAAATCTCAATCCAGTATTAAAAATGACAATCCCCAGGATAAAGTAATTAATCATGATTTCAATAGTAAAGATTTGCAACAGGAAAGATTTTATAATACGAAAGAAAAACTAAGGGAAAGACTGAGAAAAGGGCAATTTGAAGATAAAATAATAGATATCGAAATTGAAGAAAAAGAACAGTCCTCTTTAGATCTGTTTTCAAATATGGGTATGGAGGGGATTGGGATTAATTTTAAAGATATCATGGATAGAATGTTGCCAAGCAAGAAAAAAAGGCAAAAAATAAAAATATTGGATGCAAGAAAAGTTCTCCTGGACGATGAGATTGAAAAAATGTTAGACTCAAATAAAATAGCAAGAGAAGCTATTAAAAGAGCTGAAGAACTGGGTATTGTTTTTATTGACGAAATTGATAAAATTGCTATGAGCGAAAAATCATATGGACCTGATGTTTCCAGGAGTGGTGTTCAAAGAGATATCCTGCCAATCATTGAGGGCTCCTCAGTCATAACAAAATATGGAATCATAAAAACTGATCATATCCTATTTATTGCCGCAGGTGCCTTTAATTCTTCAAAGCCCTCAGATTTAATTCCCGAATTACAAGGGAGATTTCCATTAAGAGTAGAATTAGACAATTTAAGGCAAGAGGATTTGGAAAGAATTTTAATAGAGCCAGATAATTCGCTGATAAAACAATATGAGGCACTTTTAAGAACTGAAGGAATTCAATTAGAATTTCAGGAGGATGCTATTAGGGAATTAGCAAGAATGGCTGTAATTGTTAATGAACAGAATGAAAATATAGGCGCAAGACGGTTATACACCATACTTGAAAAATTGCTAGAACGTATTTCATTTAATGCTCCTAAAATTGGGAAACGAAAAATAATTATTACTAAAAAATATGTAAAAACAAGATTGCAAAATGTAATTCAAAAAGAAGATTTAAGTAAATACATATTATAGTTATAATTATTTACTTATCTTGATTATCAAAACTAATTGTGTTATACTTATTTGGTTTTTAGCTTGCTTTATCTTATAATATAACTATGATAAAATATTTAAAATTATTTTAAAAATATTAAAAGGAGAGTGATTATTTGAGCGTTGTATCTATGAAACAATTATTAGAGTCTGGTGTACATTTTGGACATCAAAAGAGGCGGTGGGATCCGAGGATGCGCCCTTATATTTTTACTGAGAGGAACAATATCTACATTATTGACTTACAACAAACGGTAAAATTAATAGATGAAGCTTATAGTTTTGTTCACAATCTCGCCAGGAACAATGGTAATGTCCTATTTGTAGGGACTAAAAAACAAGCCCAGGAATCAATCAGTTTAGAAGCAGAAAAATGCGGTATGCCATATATAAACTACAGGTGGCTTGGTGGCACACTAACTAATTTTAATACAATAAATCAAAGGGTTAAACGTCTTTTTCAATTGGAAAAGATGGAACAAGGAGAAGATTTTAATTTTCTTCCAAAAAAAGAAGTTATTATTTTAAAACGGGAAAAAGAAAAGCTTGAAAAACTTCTGACTGGTATTAAATATATGGAGAAATTACCCGATGCCTTATTTGTTATTGACCCAAAAAGGGAGAAAATAGCGGTAGCGGAAGCAAGGAAATTATCCATTCCAATTGTAGCGGTTGTTGATACCAATTGCAACCCTGAAGAAGTCGATTATGTTATACCAGGCAATGATGATGCAATAAGAGCAATAAAATTAATGACATCAGTTATCGCAGATGCAGTTCTCGAGGGTAAAAAAGCAACTATAGAAGATAAGGATAATGCTAAAGACGAAAATGTAAAAATAGCAGTGTAAAAATTTATTCAATAAACAATATTTGTTATCTTAAAGGAGACTTAAAAGATGAGCATTAGTGCTAAACTAGTTAAAGAACTAAGGGATAAAACCGGTGCAGGTATGATGGATTGCAAAAAAGCCTTAACTCAGACTAATGGCGATTTAGAAAAAGCAGTTGATTATCTTCGTAAAAAAGGCATACAGTCTGCTAGCTCTAAATTTGGCCGAAAGGCTTCTAATGGCTTAATTGCTTCATATATTCATTTAAATGGAAAGGTTGGGGTGTTGCTGGAAATAAATTGTGAAACAGATTTTGTTGCCAAAACACCAGAATTTAATGAATTAGCAAAGAATATTACACTCCAAATAGCTGCAGCAAATCCAAAATACATTAAAAGAGAAGATGTTCCAGAAAATATAATTAACAAAGAAAAAGAAGTATATTTTGGGCAGGCTGAAAATTTAAATAAGCCGAAAAAAGTTCTTGATAGTATCGTAGAAGGTAAACTGAATAAATATTTTAAAGAAATTTGTCTGCTGGAACAAGAGTATATTCGCGATTCAAACAAGACGGTTAACCAATTGGTATTAGAGGAAATAGCAAAACTAAAAGAAAATATTATACTCAGGCGTTTTGTTAGATATCAACTTGGAGAAGAATAAAACTACTTAAAATGCACAAAAATAACCCTGTTTATAAACGAATATTGTTAAAATTGGGCGGAGAGTCATTTTCTTTAGAAAACAAAGGCGGAATTGATGTTGATAGAGTTAAATTTATTTCTAAAGAGTTAGCTGATATAAAGCAAATGGGTATCCAAATTGCAATTGTTATTGGTGGCGGAAACATTTTTCGAGGAAGACAAGCCAGCAAGAAGGGGATTAACCAGGTATCCGCTGATTATATGGGAATGTTAGGTACCGTTATTAATGCCCTGGCTTTGCAAGACTCATTGGAAAAACTTAATATCGAAACAAGAGTGCAAACTGCTATTGAAATGAAAGCAATTGCAGAACCTTATATTAGAAGAAGAGCGATTAGACATTTAGAAAAAGATAGAATAATTATATTGGCAGCTGGTACCGGTCATCCTTTTTTTACTACAGATACTGCAGCTGCATTAAGGGCTATTGAACTAGAAGCGGATGCAATATTAAAGGCAACAAAAGTAGATGGTATTTATGAATCCGATCCACTTTTAAATGTTAATGCCCTAAAATATAAAAAAATTAGCTTCCTGGATTTTTTAAATAAAAATTTAAGAGTGATGGATGCAACATCTATCTCTTTATGCATGGAAAACAAAGTTCCGGTTATTGTATTTAATTTGAATTTGCCAGGTAATATAAAAAAAGTTATTTTAGGTAAGCCTATTGGTACAATTGTAAAGGAGGATTAATGATGTTAAATGAAGTAAAAAGTGAAGCTGAACAAAAAATGAAAAAAGCTATCAGGATTTTAAAAGAAGAACTGTCACACATAAGGACTGGAAGAGCTTCAACTGCACTGGTAGAAAATATAAAAGTAGAATATTACGGTGCCCCAACTCCTTTAAAAGAAATAGCCAGCATATCTATACCTGAGGCTGATTTAATTGTTATCCAACCTTGGGATAAAAATTCTGTCAACGATGTTGAAAAAGCTATCTGGAAAGAAGATATTGGTTTGACACCCAACAATGATGGCAATGTCATACGATTATCAATTCCACCTATGACTGAAGAAAGAAGAAAAGAGATAGCTAAATCAGTAAAAAAAGTGACTGAGTCTTCAAAAGTTGCCATTAGAAATGTAAGAAGAGAAATAAATGACAAGATAAAGAAAATGGAAAAATCCAGTGAAATATCAGAAGACCAGAGTAAAGAATTGTTTAAGGAAATACAAGATTTAACAGATAATTATATTAAAGAAATTGATGATATTTACAAAGCTAAAGAATTAGATATAATGAAAATTTGAAAAACATTGATGGTTTATCCGGAGGAATGTAAGGAATTATAAAATAAATATTGATTTATCATTATAGAATATAGTAATCCCCCTTTTTTATTATGTAATTTTAAAGAAAAAAGTTTTTATATGAAACGGGGGTTTTTTTATAAGACAATAAAGGTAGATAATTCAATGAAAATTTATGACAATTCAGAAGTTATTCAAAAAACTAAAATACTTCCAAAGCATTTAGCGGTTATAATGGATGGTAATAGGAGATGGGCTAAAAAACATAATCTTGCTATTTTTATGGGTCATAGAGAAGGCGTAAAGACCATAAAAATGATTATTACTGAATCCATAAAAGCGGGGATAAAAATACTAACATTATATGCATTTTCTACCGAAAATTGGAAAAGAACTCAAAAAGAAATTAATTCTCTAATGAATTTATTTGGCGAAGTGATTGAAAAAGAAAAAAAGAACTTAATCGAAAATCAAATCAAAGTAAATTTTATTGGTAACAGGAAATCATTATCAAAATCCTTGAAATTAGCAATGGGTAGCCTGGAAAAAGCTACTGAGAAAAACTCCGGGCTTATTCTAAATATTGCTATAAATTATGGCGGTAGAGCAGAAATATGCCACGCTTTTCAGTCCATATTTTTAGAAATTAAAGAAAATAATATTGAATTCTTAGATATTGATGAAACAATAGTTAACCAGCATCTATTTACATCTGGAATTCCTGACCCCGATTTGCTAATTCGAACAGGAGGGGAAAAAAGAATAAGTAATTTCTTATTATGGCAAATTGCTTATTCTGAATTATGGTTCACAAAAACATTCTGGCCAGATTTTTCTGAAAATGATTTTTGGAAGGCTTTAAACGATTATGAAAAAAGGGTGAGGAAATTTGGGGGAGAAATTTGAAAAAATAAAAATACGGGCATTGACTATTATTGTAGGAATCCCCATTGTGCTATTTATTATCAATTTAGGTGGCCCAGTATTTTATTTAACTATTGCCTTAATAGCTATTTTAGGCTTATTTGAGCTGCAAAATATTTTAAAAAAAAGATATAATCCTTCTTTGTTTCTTGGGATATTATTAACATTATTTTTTTTATTTAGGAAATTTTTACCCGAATCTTTCCCTGCTAATGATAATTTAATTTTTACAATAATTATTTTAGCTATATTTATTGATAACTTTTTGGGAAAAGAAAAAAAGAAAAATATGGTTACAAATATTGGTATAACCCTATTCGTGGCTATATATATAGGTCATTTATTGTCTTTTTTAATTAATATAAGAATTATGCCTAGCGGTAAAATATTTATTATTTTCGCTTTATTTGCGACCTGGATGAATGATATATTTGCCTATCTCTTTGGTGTTAACTTTGGGGAAAAGCATATTTTTCCAAACATCAGTCCTAACAAAACCCTGGAAGGCTCTATTGGTGGGCTTTTTGGCGGATTATTATGTGGCATACTGTTTTATTTCTTGATTCCAAATAAATCATTTATGATAATTATTTTTGGCCTGGTTGCGGCTTTTTGTGGTCAAGTAGGAGATTTATTTGAATCCATTATTAAAAGAAATTTTAATGTGAAAGACTCGGGTAAAATAATACCAGGGCATGGCGGAATACTTGATTTTGTTGACAGTATTTTATTTTCTGTTCCCATTATGTATTATTTTCTTAACTATTTATACATTTAAGCTCATATTCCAAAAAATAAATGGAGAAAAGTTTCATGAAAAAGCGTTTAACAATATTGGGGTCTACTGGTTCTGTAGGCAAACAAGCATTAGAAGTAATTCAAAATGAACCAGAAAATTTTGATGTTTTTTGCTTATCTGGCTGGAAAAATCTTGACCTTCTTAAAACACAGATTGATAAATTTAAACCAAAATATGTGGTTGTAAAAGATGACAAGCTTGCAAAAGCCTTGAAAAATAAATTAAAAAATAAAAGCGATTGCAATATATTATATGGGGAATATGGCCTTATTAAGATTTCAACTATAAAAGAAATTGATATGATAGTGGTGGCAATTACTGGCATTACTGCTTTAAAACCTGTAATGGAAGCAATTAATGAAAAAAAAGAGGTTTGCCTGGCTAACAAAGAAATAATAGTTTCTGCAGGAGGGCTTTTAACTGATAAGGCAAAAATTAATGGAACAAAGATAATACCAATTGATAGTGAACACAGTGGTTTATTCCAATGCATTCAACCTGAATATTATGATAGTGTTGAAAAAATTATTATTACTGCATCAGGTGGGCCATTCTATAATTTAAAAGAATCTGCCCTGGATATGGTTTCAGTGGAGGAGGCTTTAAATCACCCAAATTGGAAAATGGGCAATAAAGTAACTATAGATTCTGCGACATTAATGAATAAAGGCCTTGAAGTTATTGAAGCATACTGGCTTTTTAATATGCCGCTCACTAAGATAGAAATTTTGATACATCCCCAAAGTTATATTCATGCTCTGGTTCAATATGAAGATGGTAGTATGATTGCTCAACTAAGTAATCATGATATGCGCATTCCTATACATTTTGCTTTACATTACCCAAAAAGGTTCAAAAATAATTTAGCAAGGCTAAACCTGGCAAAAATTGGTCAATTAACCTTTAAAAAACTTGATTCTAAAAGATTTCCCAGTATTGATCTTTGCTACGAAGCAATCAAACAAGGAGGGACATTTCCCGCGGCATTAAATGCAGCAAATGAGATTGCTGTTAATGCTTTTTTAAATCAGGGTATAAAATTTAAAGATATTATAAAAGTAGTATCTATGGTAATGGAAAAGCATAATAATAAAACAAATCCGAATATCAATGATATAATTAACCAGGACAAAGAAACAAGAAAAATAGCTGAAAAAGTATGTTCTGAAATGAAGTAATAATATCTGTAACTTTAAAATTCCTGTCATATTATTGAGAGGGGAGATATTTAAATTGTTAACTGTATTATCTTTTGTTTTTGTTCTTGGAATAGCCATTCTGTTTCATGAATTTGGACATTTCATTACAGCAAAAATAGCAGGAATAAGAGTATTTCGTTTTTCTTTTGGTTTTGGTCCAAAAATTGCTGGTGTTTTCTGGAGAGGAACTGAATATATATTGTCTTTGTTTCCATTTGGTGGTTATGTTAAAATGGCTGGCGAAGATAAAAACACTGAGAATAACGAGATAACAGAAGAAAACTTTCCAAATGACAATGAAAGATTTGATAAAAAGCCTTTTTTTGTCAGGTTTGCTGTAATATTTAACGGTCCTGTTATGAATCTTATTCTATCAATAATACTTCTAACAATTGTTTTTTTCTTCTCTGGAACAGCACAAGTAACAAATACTATTGATAATGTTGCAGAAAATAGTCCTGCTGAAAAAGCTGGAATTATCGCTGGTGACAAAATAGTGGCCATTGATTCAAATACAGTAGAAAATGCTGAGGAAATTTCTGAAATAATTAACCAAAGAAAAGATGAAATAATTCACATTCGCTTTATGCGAAACGGTGATTTCTTGGAAACCGAAATTGTTCCGGAATATAATACCGAATATGATAGGGCAATGATAGGTATTACTTTAAAAGTGGATATTATCAAGCTTACATTCTTTCAATCTGTCTCAAGATCAATAAAAATGTTTTTTGAAATTATAAATTTAATTATAATTGGTTTTTTAGAAACTTTTACGGGAAAAATGCCAATAGAGCTTGCAGGTCCATTGGGTATTGCTCAAATGGCTGGAGAAGCTGCACGGATTGGATTCTTAAATTTACTGTTTTTTACATCAGTAATAAATATATTTTTAGGAATTATAAACCTTTTTCCAATACCAATATTAGACGGAGGTCAAATAGTTTTATTAGCAATTGAAAAAATAAGGGGGAAACCTCTAGAACCTGAACATATAAATTTCCTTTATATTATTGGTTTCGCACTGATAATCATGATATTTTTAATTGCGACTTATCAAGACGTTTTAAGGATTTTTTCAAGGTAGCAAGGAAATATAAATGATCATAATTAATATTAAGAGAAGAAAAAGTAAAGTTGTAAAAATTGGTAACCTAAAAATTGGTGGATTATTTCCCGTTTCAGTACAATCCATGACTAACCTGAATATCAAAAACACCAAGAGTACTATCAAGCAAATAAAACAACTTGAAGAAGCAGGTTGTGACTTGGTCCGTATTGCTATTCCCGATATTGAAGCATGCCGTTTTATCCCAAATATTAAGAAACATTTGCATATACCAGTTATGGCAGACATACATTTTAGCTATCCCATAGCTATCGAGGCAATAAAAAATAATGCTGATGGGATAAGAATCAATCCCGGCAATATAAAGCAGGAAAGTCAAATTATTAATATTATTGAAGAAGCTCGAAAAAAAAACATCTTAATACGTTTTGGTATAAATGCAGGGTCTCTGGATAATAAAATATTACAGAAATACAATGAACCAAATTACAAAGCAATGGTTGAACAAACTGAGCATTTAATTAGCTTTTTAAAGAAAGTTAATTATTATAATGTCATTCTTTCGATAAAATCAAGTAATGTATTAGATACCATCAAGGCCAATCAAATTATTGCCAAAATGACTGATTATCCATTACATATTGGAATCACAGAAGCTGGTTTTGATAGAAATGGAATTACAAAATCAGCAATAGGAATTGGTATTTTATTGTATGAAGGCATTGGAGATACTATAAGGGTTTCTTTGTCCGGTAATCCAATACAAGAAGTTTTAGTCGGTCATGATATATTGCGTTCTCTGGGTATAAGGAATAGAGGTATTAATATTGTATCTTGCCCTACCTGTGGTCGATGCAATGTTAATATCCATGAAATTGCTAAAAAAATAGAAGTCAATTTGAAAAATATTCACCATCCTTTAACTATAGCAATTATGGGTTGTGTTGTGAATGGTCCAGGTGAAGCAAGAACAGCTGATGCCGGGATTGCTTTTAATAATCAAGAAGCAATGATTTATAAGAAGGGTTCATTTGTTGGCAGATATGAAATTGATGATTCTATAAAAAAATTGTTAGAGATAATTAATTCTTTGTGTGATAATAGATTAAATAATGAAACTTCTTAATTAGGATTTATATATAATTATTGTATAATAAAAACAGCATAAACCTAAGACAGGTGACAATATGAAAATATCAGCAATAATTCCTGCTTATAATGAAGAAATCACTATTGGCGATGTCATAAAAATAGTAAAAAAGGTTCCAGAAATTAATAATATTATTGTGGTAAGTGATGGCTCTACTGATAATACCGTTGGTATTGCCCGCGAATTAGAAGTAGATGTATACCAGATGAAAGAAAATATTGGAAAGGCTGGAGCTATAAAAAAAGGATTCGAAAAAACCGATTCAGATATATTGCTTTTTTTGGATGCGGATTTAATAGGCTTAAAAAAAGAGCATATTTATTCCTTGATTAACCCTATTAAAGAAAATATTGCGGATATGACTATTGGTATTTTTTCACAGGGGAGACTCTTAACAGATTTACCGCAATTTATTATGCCTTATTTATCCGGGCAAAGGGCGATGAAAAGAAAGATTATTGACAGTATTCCAAATATGGATTTATTAAAATATGGATTAGAAGTTGCTATTACAAAGGTTGTAAAAAATCATGATTACAAAGTGAGCAAAGTAAAGCTTCATAATTTAACCCAGAGAGTGAAGGAAGAAAAATACGGGTTAGTGGAGGGTACCAAAAAAAGGCTTCAAATGTATTTAGACATTGTAAAGCAGTTAAAATCTGATTAGAACATGAATATATCTTCCCTTAAAAATTAAATTATTCTAAGATTTAAGATTTAATAATAAGATATAATTTAATATTACCTATTTCTATCTATTACCAAAAATTGACTAAAAGACATATTTATGATATCTTTTTTTAATGTGCATATTTTGCTGATTATTAATAGAAAAAGTAGCCTAAGCTTTTTATATTAACACTTTTGGAGAGTTATATTATGTTAAAAAAAATAATTACTGAGTTAAAAGATACTGAATATGAGGCTGAAAAAATTATTGAGGATGCCCGGTCAAAAGCCAATAAAATGATTCAGGATGAGAAAGACAAACATGAGCAAATGAAGAAAAAAATAATTGAAGAGTGGAATAATAAAGGACAAAAAACTATTGAAGAAAGAAATAAAAAAGCCCGTAAAAATGCCAAAGAAATATACGAAAATAGCCTAAAAGAAAAAGAAAAGCTTAGAAAATCGTTTAATAACAAATATGAAGAAGCAATCAAAATGATATTAAATAACCTGGTGGGATAAAATGGCAATATCTAAAGTTAAAAAATTTCATATTTTTGCACATTTATCAATAAAAGAACAACTATTAAAAGAATTGCAAAAATTAGGTTGTGCTGAGATTATACATATTGGGGGGAAAACTGCATTTCATGATTGGGAAAATATTGATGATATTGGAAATAATACAAATGCGGAATTAAATAAAGTCAAATTTTGCATTGGCCTACTCTCGGATTATGAGGAGAAAGAAAAGAAAGGATTAGAATCATTATTTCCATCTAAAGAAGAAGTTAATTATGAAACACTTATAGAATTATCAAAATCTCTGGATTATGAAAAAATATATAAGCAATGCAAAGATTATGATAATGAACTTAATCATCTTAAATTGCAGGAAAACAAATTATTTGCTATTCAAGAAGAGCTTAAGGATTGGGAAGAGCTTGACCTTGATTTATCCACAGTGGAGCAATCAAAATATATAAGTTATTTATTAGGAACAATATCAAAAGGCAACCTTGATAATTTGATTAGCGAATCAAATGAAAAAATTAAAAAAATTGTTATTGAACAGGTTAAGGAAGATAAAAATACATCAAAAATTGCGATTATCTGTTTAAAAGAAAATACAGAAAAAGTCCAGAAAATATTGCAACAATACCATGTCGAAATGTATAAGTATAGTCATTCTTTTTCAGGAACACCAGCACAAATTTTAGAAAAAATATCTGAAAATATGAAAGAAATTTCTGAAAGAAGAAAACAGATACAAATAGACTTAAAAAATATTTATAATGAAAATAAAGAAATATATAAAATTTACGATTACTTGATCATTGATAAAGAAAAAGAAGAAGCAATTAGCCTTTTAAAAAGAAGTAAAAAAACATTTGTAATTAAAGGCTGGATAAAGAAAAAAGATATACCTGAATTAAAAGACAAATTAAAAGAAAATTTCAAGGCTTATGAGATACAATTCAGTGAACCTGAAGAAGATGACAGGGTTCCAGTTGCCTTAGAGAATCATAAATTAGTTCAACCTTTTGAGGTCATTACTGAACTATATAGTTTGCCAAATTATTCTGAAATGGACCCAACACCAATTCTTTCGTTATTTTACTTCATCTTTTTTGGATTATGTTTATCTGATGTAGGATATGGAGCTGTATTAGCAATTCTATGTTATCTTGCCATAAAAAAACTCGGAATGGAAGGTGGAGCAAAAAAGTTATTTACTTTACTTTATTATTGTGGTATCTCTGGAATATTTGGAGGAATTATTGTCGGAAGCTGGTTTGGTGATATTTTAAATTATTTACCACCCGCCTTTAGCAGTATAAGGTATTTACTGGTGGATAAGCTATCATTATTTAATCCCACAGATAACCCACTACCTCTATTAATTCTAAGTATTTCTCTGGGTATAATTCAAGTTTATACTGGAATAATTTTAAAGTTTATAGATAATGTTAATAAGGGTAAATTGATTGACGGAATAATGGATCAGATATCCTGGTTAATATTTTTAACCGGAATTATTATGGTTTTACTTCAGAACATGATAGCTCCCATTTTTGGAAAAATCGCATGGATTCTTTTAATAATCGGAATATTGACACTTGTTACAACCCAGGGAAGAACAAATAAAAATATTATCCTGAGAATAGGTAGCGGAATTCTTTCTTTATACGATATTACCGGGTATTTTAGCGATGTTCTTTCCTATTCCAGATTATTTGCACTTGGCTTAGCAACTGGCATTATTGCTACTATGTTTAATATGCTTGCAGAAATGGCAAATATGCCTTATATAGGAATTTTTCTAACTATATTAATTCTTTTTATCGGGCATGTTTTTAATTTATTAATTAGTGGACTAAGTGCATTTATTCATGATGCTAGATTACAATATGTTGAATTTTTTACAAAATTTTATAAAGCCGGCGGTATATCTTTTAAACCGTTTGGCTTAAAAACAACATATACAAAAATTATAAGTAAAAATTAAAGAAATAAGATTAAAAAATATTTTATATTTTATAATCTTCTTCTATTATTCCAAAGAAGAAAATGAGAGAAAAGGGGGATTTATTTAATGACAGATGGAATTGTTCTTGCCTATTTAGGAGCAGCATTAGCAATAGGATTAGCGGGTTCTGGATCTGCAATAGGTGTTGGGATTGCTGGAACTACCGGTACAGGAATAATGACTGAAGACCCGGGTAAATTTGGATTAGTCTTATTATTGCAGGCATTACCTGGTACACAAGGTATTTACGGATTATTAGTAGGTTTTTTAGTATTAACCAGGATAGGTATTTTTGCGGGTGTTCCAGAACAGCTAACTATTGACCAAGGATGGCAAATATTGTATTCATGTCTTCCTATTGCAATTGCTGGATTCTTTTCTGGGATTTATCAAGGCAAAACTTCAGCCGGTTCAATTGGCCTTATATCTAGAAGACCTGAAGAAACTGGTAAAGCTGTTGTTATGCCTGCTATGGTAGAAACTTATGCAGTTTTAGCCCTGCTGGGCTCAATATTATTACTAAATGGTGTTGTTATCTAATTTATTGTCTAATAAAAGCAGGAGTATTATGAATGTCGATTAAAGATATCAAAGATAAAATATTAGAAAGCGCTACACAGGAGAAAGATAAAATTATTGAAGAAGCTAATAATGAAATTAATTATTTCAAAAAAAATGCGCATTATGAGATTGAATCCATAAAGAAAAGCATTAAGGAACGTTATGAACAGGAAGCTGAACTGGAAGAAAAAAAGATTATCACTGAAGCAAAGCTTGAAACCAACAAGAAGGTTCTTTCTGAAAAACAAGCCATAATTAAAGATATCTTTCAGGAGGCAGAAAAAAGAATAGAAAATATGAATAAGGAAAAATACTTTCATTTCATGGAAAGATTGATTATTGAAAATACTGAAAGTGGAGATGAAACTATATATTTAGGAAATAATGAACGGAAAGAAATAAACCAGGATTTTATTAACAATATAAATAAAAAACTGAAATCCAAAGGCAAAAAAGGTGAGTTAAAATTAGCAGAAAAAACGCTTAACATTAAAGGCGGGGTTGTCCTGGGAACAGAGGAAATCAGAAAAAATGCTTCTCTTGATGTAATTTTCGACAAGATTAAAGATAACATCGAAACAAAATTGAACCAATTTCTATTTCAAAAAAATGGGGAATAGAATGCTTAAATATATTAATGAAAATACCAACACTCAAGAGGAATATGGCTATGCCTGTGCTAGAATACGAGAACTGGAAAAAAGTTTGTTAACACAGGAAATCCTGGATAAAATGCTCGAAGCAACGGATTTAGAAAACGCCTTAAAAGTTATTTCAGAAAGTTCTATAGAAGATTATGTTTTCGAAAATACACAGGCAATATCTATAGACAATTATTTAGAAAAAATACTCAGAAAAACTATTAAAATAATTAGAGATATTTCTCCTAATACATATTTATCTGAACTTCTTAACTGGAAATATGATTTTCATAATCTCAAGGTAACAATGAAGGCAAAATTACATGCTAAACAAGACACAATGCCAACATATGATATCGGAAATATAAGGTTAGATTTATTGAAAGCAGCAGTATCAGAGGGTAAATACCAGGTTGTTCCTATGTTAATTGAAAGATTTATAAGGCAAGCCGAGGAGGAATATACGAAATCTGAAGACACCCAATTAATAGAAAGTTTATTGGATAAAGGATATTATGAAACGATTTTTAAATTGTTAAAAGAGTTTAATCAGCCTTTTTTATATTATTTTTACAAAAAAGAAACTGATTTAACAAATATAATGATTGCTTGTAGATGCAAGATTAGAAATATCAAAAAATCAAAATTAACTGAATTTTTAATAAAATACGGTAATTACCCCACTCAAAAAATACTAGGAATCTATGAGAATTCTGTTCATTCATGGCCTAATTATTTTCAAAAAACTGATTATAGTGAGCTGGTTGAAACAGGGATAAAATACTGGCAAGAAAAAGGTTCTTTACTTGAACTAGAACGACTAATTGACAATTATCTTTTAGATTTGTTAAAAATTGGTAAATATAATTCTTTCGGTTTAGAGAGTATTGTTGGTTATTACTATGCTAAAGAGTTTGATATCAAAAACATGCGAATGATTCTGAATGGCAAAAGATACCATCTACCACAAGATATTATTCAAAAAAATTTAAGGATATGCTATGTCTAATATTGCATTAATAGGAGAAAAAGAAGTAATTATTGGGTTTAACTTAGTAGGAATACAATTATTTCCAGTAGTTAATTCAGAAGAGGCAATAAAAGCTCTTAAAGATTGTAATAAAAATAATTTTGCTATTGTTTTTATTACAGATAGCATAGCTCAAAAAATAATAGATAAAATTGAGGAATATCAAAAAATATCATCAATATCTATTTGTATCCTTCCAAACCGAATTAAAGATACTAACCTGAATATAAATATACTAAGGAAAAATGTTGAGAAAGCTGTGGGTACAGATATTTTGTTTAGAAAAGAGGGATAATATGCAACAAAATACGGGCAAGATTGTTAAAGTCTCAGGACCGGTAGTTATTGCAGATGGCTTAAGAGGGGCTAAAATGTATGATGTGGTGCAAGTTAGTGAAGGAAAATTAATCGGTGAAATAATCGAATTAAATGAAGACAAAGCAACCATACAGGTTTATGAGGAAACTTCTGGAATTGGGCCTGGTGAACCAGTGTATACTACCAATTTACCATTAAGTGTTGAGCTTGGACCAGGATTAATTAAATCAATTTATGATGGGATTCAAAGACCTTTAGATATTATTTTTAAAAATGAAGGTGCTTTTATTGCAAGAGGAGTAGAAGCTGAAAGTCTGAATAAAACAATAAAATGGGATTTCAAACCTTCAGTAAAAAAAGGAGACCAGGTTAGTGCCGGTGATTGCCTGGGAACAGTGCCGGAAACTTCTATTATTACACATCGAATAATGGTACCAATAGGTATTGAAGGTGCAATAGAGAGCATCAGCGAGGGGAGCTATAAAGTCATTGATACTATAGCTAAAATTAAAGATAAATCTGGTAAAGTGCATGATGTTAAAATGTTACAAAAATGGCCTGTACGAAAAATGCGACCATATCAAGAGAAAATGCCTCCTAAGGAACCATTGATTACCGGACAACGAGTAATTGACACCTTTTTTACTATTGCAAAAGGGGGTACTGCTTGTATACCAGGTCCATTTGGAAGTGGTAAAACGGTAGTTCAACATCAACTTTCTAAATGGTGTAATGCTGAAATCATAGTTTTTATCGGTTGTGGTGAAAGAGGTAATGAAATGACAGATGTTCTGCAGGAGTTCCCGGAATTGATTGACCCCAACTCTGGTAAACCCTTAATGGAAAGAACAGTTTTGATTGCAAACACCTCCAACATGCCTGTCGCCGCCAGAGAGGCTTCAGTTTATACAGGAATAACAATTGCAGAATATTATCGGGATATGGGATATAATGTTGCTTTGATGGCTGATTCAACCTCCAGATGGGCCGAAGCGATGCGGGAAATATCTGGAAGGCTGGAAGAAATGCCTGGAGAGGAAGGCTATCCTGCCTACTTGGGAACAAGAATCGCGAGTTTTTATGAAAGATCAGGTAGGGTTAAATGTCTTTCATCTAAAGAGCAAGAAGCCACTATAAGTGTAATTGGTGCGGTATCTCCACCTGGAGGAGATTTATCAGAACCAGTAACTCAAAATACCTTGCGAACTGTGCAGGTATACTGGAGTCTACAGGATAAATTAGCCTATAAAAGGCATTTTCCAGCGATTGACTGGTTAAAAAGCTATTCTTTGTACCTGGATCAGTTAAGTAGTTATTTTAAAGATGAAATTAATGATAATTATATTCAAACCAGAACTATTGCTATGAGTATTCTTCAGGAGGAATCAGAATTAGAAGAAACAGTCAGACTTGTAGGTATTGACGCTTTATCGAAAAAAGAACGCCTTACCCTTGATACAGCACGTGCTATAAGAGAAGATTTTCTGCATCAAAACGCATTTGATGAGATTGATACCTATACTTCTATGAAAAAACAGTTTTTAATGTTGGATTTAATTATATTCTTTCATAATAAAGCCAGAGAAATGATTGAAAAAGAGGGAATTTCAAATGAACAATTAAACCAATTATCTGTTAAAAATAAGATTGTACGTTCTAAATTTATTTCAGAAGATGATTTAAAAGAATTCCAAAAAATAAAAGACGAAATAGAAAAAGAAATTAAGTCCTTAGCATCCAACAATAAGGGAAAGGATGAATAATTTATGATAAAAGAATATTCAACTATTACAGAAGTAAATGGTCCATTAATTATCGTTAATAAGATAAGCAATGTCAAATATGATGAATTGGTAGAAATAGAATTATCTGATGGTGAAAAAAGAAGAGGGCAGGTATTAGAAGTTTCCGAAGATAGGGCAATTGTGCAAATGTTTGAAGGAACAACTGGCATAGATGTTTCCAATACAAAAGTACGCTTTTTAGGCAAGGTAATTGAAATACCTGTTTCTACTGATATGCTGGGTAGAATATTTGACGGTTCCGGAAGACCTATTGATAATGGACCTGAAATAATACCAGAAAAGCGTTTGGATATCAATGGTAGCCCTTTAAACCCTTATGCTAGGGATTATCCCAATGATTTTATTCAAACAGGTATTTCGTCTATTGATGTATTAAATACGCTAGTTAGAGGTCAAAAGTTACCTATATTTTCCGGTTCCGGGCTGCCACATTCTAAAGTAGCCTCGCAAATTGCCAGACAAGCCAGGGTATTAGGGAAGGAAGAAACATTTTCTGTTGTTTTTGCTGCAATGGGTATTACTTTTGAAGAAGCAAACTTTTTTATAAGTGACTTTAGAAGAACTGGTGCCATTGAAAAAAGTGTTATGTTTATCAATCTTGCTAATGACCCTGCTATAGAGAGAATAATTACTCCAAAAATGGCTCTTACTTCAGCAGAATATTTAGCATTTGAAAAAGATATGCATGTTTTGGTTATTTTAACAGATATGACTAATTACTGTGAAGCATTAAGAGAAGTCTCTGCCGCTAGAAAAGAAATACCAGGAAGGCGAGGATATCCCGGATATCTTTATACTGACCTGGCAACTCTTTACGAAAGAGCCGGTCGAATTAAACAAAAGCAAGGCTCAATAACTATGGTTCCAATATTAAGTATGCCAGAAGATGACAAAACACATCCCATTCCAGATTTGACCGGTTATATTACTGAAGGACAAATAATTTTAGCCCGCGAATTACATTTAAAAGGAATTTATCCACCGATAAATGTATTGCCATCTTTGTCAAGATTAAAAGATAAGGGTATTGGCGAAAATAAAACTAGAGAAGATCACGCTAATGTGATGAATCAATTGTTTGCATCTTATGCGCGAGGAAAAGAATCTAAAGAGCTTGCAACAATTTTAGGCGAAGCTGCTTTAACTGAAGAAGATAAAAAATATGTTAAGTTTTCAGATAAATTTGAAGAAATATTTGTCCAACAGGGAGAAAATGAAAACCGTGATATAGAAAAGAGTTTAAGCATTGGATGGGATGCGCTGGCAATGCTGCCGGTAAATGAATTAAAACGAATAAAAGATGAATACATAGAAAAGTATTTGCAGAAATCTATAGATGATTCTAACAAAAAAGAATCATAAAGAAATAAGAAAAAATAATATATTAGTTTTAAAGGATACACTGATACATTAGCGAATATACTCAGCCAAGATACCAATAAGGAGTTTAAAGAATGATATTAGCAGTTAACCCTAACCGAATGGAATTATTAAGACTAAAGAGAAGATTAGCTCTGGCTAGAAGAGGTTACAAACTGTTAAAAGATAAACGTGATGCACTTATACAAAAATTCATTAAACTTGTACATGAAAACAGAAAATTAAGAGAAGAGTTTGATAAAAAAATGCGGGAAAATATAAATGATTTTCTTGTAGCGAGTCTATCTATGGGAAATAAAGATTTAGATTCTATTTTTTTATTTCCAAAAAGAACTTCAAAGGTGAAAATCTCTCATCAAAATATAATGAGTGTCCAAGCTCCTCATTTTGAACTTATCGAAGAGGGTGAATTATATACATATGGTATGGTTAATAAAAACCCCGGATTGGATAATGCTTTAAAAAAATATAAGGAAATTACTCCCTTAATGGTCAAAATGGCGGAATTAGACAAAACAATTGTTCTTTTAACTGAAGAAATAGAGAAAACAAGAAGAAGAGTCAATGCATTAGAATATGTAATGATTCCAAATTTAGAAGATACTATTAAATTTATAACAATGAAATTGGATGAAATGGCAAGGTCGAATAATTCTGCTTTAATGCGCATTAAAGAAATGATTCGCGGCGAATAGCATTGTTTTCACAAGTGAATTTAGTTTATATATAATTGCGAAAAATTAAAAAATATATTATGTAATATTTTCATAATTTCCTGTCGTTTTTCAAATAATTAATTTAAATATTTATCTTATTTTACTTCCTAAGTATAATAATTTTCCCAAATCATATTTCTTTTCTTATTTTGACAATTTTTATAGAATAAAAAGCATAAATAATGTTATTATATTTATAGATTTAATATAGATTAAATATTAAATTACCCTGGAATGTGCCCGTGGCTTAATTGGATAAAGCGACGGCCTCCGGAGCCGTAGATTGGAGGTTCAAATCCTCTCGGGCACACCTGATAAATAACAAATTACAAAATACATTAAAATACATTATTTAAGAATATTATAATAAAAGTTGTGTGTATAATAATGATTTATAAATTAGCTTGTTTTTTAGGAAAGATATTAAGCTTTTTGTTTTGGCCTATAAAAGTGAAAGGTGAAAAATATTTAAGCAAAACCGGCCCAATAATATTAGCTGCTAACCATGTTAGTTATTTAGATCCAATAGTATTAGGAACTGCTATTAATAGGCAAATTCATTTTATTGCAAAAAGAGAAGTATTTGATGTTCCAATACTGGGAATTATTGTGAAAACACTTGGTGCTATTCCAGTTGATAGAAAAAAGGCAAGTATTATTTCTATAAAAAAGAGCATCAATATTTTAAAAAATGGAAAAATATTAGGTATTTTTCCTGAAGGAACTCGTTCATTGAATGGAGAACTACTGGAATTGAATGTCGGATTTATCAAAATAGCATTAATGTCAAATGCACCAATAATGCCAGTAGGAATTCATGGTACATATGATATTTATCCGCCAGGTTCAACGATACCTTCTTTTTTAAAAAGAAAAAATATTTATGTAAATATTGGCAAACCAATACATCTTGATAATACAAGAGAAAAAGATATAAAATATCAAAAAGAGTCTCTTTTGATAATAGAAAGGACAATAAAAGAGTTGATCAATTCTTGTAAAGCAATTGATACATAAAGTTTTTCGTAAATATTGTGAGGTATATTATTATGTTTTCCATATACAAAAAAAAATATATTGAATTAATGTTTTTTATAATTATTGTTTTTAGTTTAGCTATTTTCAATGGAAATATTTATGCCATTGATAATAATTATGTTATTGAGAAAACCTTTGGTGTGTTTGGAAGCAGGGAAGGAGAATTTAATTACCCTGTTGGTATAACTTTAAACAAGGATAACAATATATATGTTACTGATTGGGAAAATGACAGAATACAAATATTTAACAGTAATGGTGAAATAATTGGTACCATTCCTGATGAGAATGAAAATAATCAACTTGACGGACCAGTAGGCATAACATTAGATGAAGATGATAATATTATCGTAGTGGAACAACATAATAACCGTTTACATAAAATATCAAAAAATGGAAAATCAATGCAAATATTCGGACAGAATGGTAGTAATCCCGGAGAATTTGATAATCCAAGGGGAATAGCCCTTGATAAAGAAGGTAATATATATGTGGTTGATACTGGCAATAATAGGGTTCAGGTATTTTCTAAGAATTTTGATTTCTTGTATTCTTTTGGTAGAGAAGGAATGGGTGATGGAGAATTTTATTATCCAAGGGGAATAGCCCTTGATAAAGAAGGTAATATATATGTAGCAGATACTTTCCATCATCAGGTACAAATTTTTAACCAAAATGGTCAATTTATGAAAAGACTGGGAGTTGCTGGAAGTGGTCCTGGTGAATTTAATGGTACTCGTTATATTGCTATCGATAGTGATGAAAATGTTTATGTGACTGACTATAGAAACGGTAAAGTGGTTCAATATGACTCTAATCTTGCTTTTGTAACTGAATTTGGGCATGAGGAAAATGATACTTCTTTGCATTATCCTGAAGGAATAGCTGTTGATGATAGAGGCTATATATATGTTGCTGATGCTGGAAATAATCGAATTGTAAAATATTGTATTTCAGAAATAATCATTAATAAACAACTGGGAATGGAGTATATTGAAGAGGAAGAATGGTTGAAAGCTATAGAATCTCTGGAAAATGTGATAAAAAAAGATCCAAAGGATTACGAATCTAGAAGAGCAATGGCATTTGCATATTTTGAAAATGGACAATTCAAAGAAGCTATAGACCAATATAACATAATTTTGCAAGATTATCCAAATGACCAGAATGTCGAGCTAAAAATTGTTGATGCTCATTATAGATTAGCATCAGAATATAGCAGTGACGGTAAATACAAGGAGGCAGTTAATCACTATAAAACTGTTATTGCCAGTCAGCACGATTATCCAAATATCAAAATAGATTATTACTTAGCTTATTTAAAATACATATATAATTCTTTGTTTTTCAAAATTATTTTTATAATAATAATAATTGCGGTTATTATTTTATTTATCTTACCAAAAATATCAAAAAAGAAGAAAAAAGGCGGTAAACACTACCGCGGTAGAACCAGGTTTTAATATTCTATCTCTTGTAATATATATAATGGGAGGTTTAAGATGGAACACACAAGAAAAGCTATGGTAGCTGGCTCATTTTATGATGCAGACAAAGAATCATTATCCAAACAATTAAAAGAATGCTTTCTTCATGAAATTGGACCTCAAAAGTTACCTGAAAACACTCAGAAAGAGAGAAAAATAATAGGGATTATTTCACCACATGCGGGCTTTATATTTTCAGGCCCTATCGCTGCACACAATTTTTTAAGTTTATCATATCAAAAAGCACCGGATACAGTAATACTTTTTGGACCCAATCACCGAGGTTTAGGAGAGGCGGTTTCTCTAATGTCTTCTGGTTTTTGGGAAACACCACTTGGTAGTATTGAAATCGACAAAAAACTTGCAAAAAATATTATTGATAATGATAAAGAAAATATTATACAAGAAGACACCCAAGCTCATCTCTTAGAGCATTCTATTGAGGTACAATTACCATTTTTACAGTTTATTTATTCTAAGTCTCAATTTAGAATAGTTCCAATAAGTATCACTAATCAACAGTTACCTACAATGGAAAAACTGGCAAATACTATATTTACAGCTACACAAGATAGCTCATGTTTATTTATTGCCAGCTCTGATTTTACACATTATGAAATTCAAGAAAGTGCAAGGCGGAAAGATTACGAAGCAATAGAACAAATAGTGAATATGAATTCTCGGCTTTTTTACCAGACAATTAAACGTAATGAGGCATCTATATGTGGTCCTGGCCCAATAGCAGTAGTTATTGAGATTTGTAAGAAATATGGCATAAAAAGAGGCGAATTATTAAAATATGCCACTTCTGGTGATGTATCAGAAATGAATGAGCAAGTAGTAGGATATGCTTCGATAATTTTTAAGCAGTGATTTTTATAAAAATATTAAAATGCACTGTAATTGAAAAACCAAATAACACTAAATCAGTTACATCACTCAATTAAAACGAAAAGGGGAAAACATATTTAGATTATGAGTTTTATTAATAGATATCAATTCGGTAAAATAACAATCGATGATAAAATATATAACTCAGATGTAATTATCTTTCCTGATACAATCATTCAGAATTGGCGGAGAGAGAAAGGGCACATTCTGGACATCAAAGACTTAAATGATGTAATTGGCTACAAGCCTGATGTTCTAATCATAGGAACAGGCATGTTTGGATTAATGCATGTTAACGATACTACAATAACAAAAATTAAAGAAAAGGGTATAAAATATATCACAATACAAAAAACAAAAGAAGCTTGTGAAGAATATAATCAAGAGAAACATATAAAAAAAGTTGCTGCTCTGCATTTATCCTGCTAGCTGTACATATAATTAAATTATTCTTATAATTTAGCAACAATAACTTAATTACTTGCCATATATTTTGACAAAAGTATTTCTTTGATATATTATGAATATGTATTCATAATAGTAGGGGTTACCAATTGCCAAAGATTCTTGATAATATAGAAGAAAGAATAAATATTTCTGCTTTTAATCTTTTTGCAGACAATGGTTATAATAATGTAACTATGAAAATGGTTGCCCAAGAGGTCGGTATTTCTGTAGGAACGCTTTACAATTACTATTCTGATAAGCAAGAATTATTTCTAAAATCATTCAAACTGAGTTTTGATCAGATATTTTTTTCTCTAAATAATATTATCGAAAAAGAGAAAACTGCACATGAATTTGTTGAAGTTCTTTATAATGAAATAGTAAGGCTCAGAATATTTGGGAGAGAATTTTTAAGTAACAAAATTGATAATAAATTAATCTCAGACCTAAAAAGTCATATTTTCATGCTTATGAGATTTTTAGTATATAGTGCAGAAGAGAAGAATAACCTGGACATTTCAGATAAAGACAAAGAAAGACTGATACGCTTATTAATCCTTTCAATGCACGATTTTGCCCAAGAATTTCCTGATGATAATGAAGGAAATATTAATTTTATCTACCAGCTAATTGATAAATTAAAGTAGTATGAATACCCGATAAAGAAGGGGTATAATCATAAGAAATTAGTATTAACTTTACAAAAATACTGCCAATCTTCGCTCTATTGTCTTAGAATCAGTATCCGAATTGCAGATGACCGGGAAAACGACAAAAAATCATCATCTTTGCTGGAATCAGACACGGGGAAGAACATAATTTTTACTAAGTGATACTTTTTATTCAAATCGTGAGACTTTAAACTTTGTACTTTGTATTTATATCAGAAGATATTGCAATATTATAAAAGGGGAATATAGTCAAAATTGTTAAACAACCCTGTTACTTATGACGGTGATATAAGAGAGATAACTTCAAAAAATATATACTAACCAGTTTTTATTAATAAAATAATAACTTTACATAAGATACATTATCGGACGTAGTATATTTTTTGTAATATACCACATTTCTAAATTATTTGCAATATTTATTAGTATCCCATACTTTTAATTATATTTATAATTTTTTTGGAACATTCCTCCAGGTTTTTATATTCATCTATATTTATCCAATAGTCTACAGAAATTTGATTTCTAAACCAGCTTAATTGTCTTTTAGAAAAATGACGGGTTTCTTTTTTTATTGTTTCAATAGCTTCATTTAGAGAAATATAACCTCTTAAATGCAATAGTAGCTGTTTGTAGCCCAAGCCTTGCATTGCCGTACATTGTTTAAAATTAATATTTTCTTTTTTATATTTATTTATTATATTTTTTGTTTCGTCAATTAACCCCTTTTTTATCATCTCTTCTACTCGTTCATTTATTTTTTGATACATTTTTTCTCTTTTCATAAAAAGGCATATAATATAAAAATTGTAATTTGGTTTATTTTGATAAACATTATCCTTACTTTTATGGTGGAAATAAGATAATTTATGGCCGGTTAAATAATATACTTCTAATCCCCTGATAATTCTCTTTATATCATTTTTACTAATTTTAGCAGAATATTCAGCATCAATTTTCTTCAGCTCATCATATAAAAAGTTATTTCCCTTATCAGCTGCGATTTTTGTTAAATTAGCACGAATATTTGTATTTTTCCCAGGTCCATCAAAAATAGGCTCAATAAATGATTTTAAATAGAGACCTGTACCTCCCACTATTAGCGGTTTTTTATTTCGTGAAAGTATATTTTTAATACATTTATGAGAGTAGTTAAAATATTGCATTACGTCATAATTTTTTATAGGAGAAACTATATCTATACAATGGTGAGGGTATTTCTTTAAAATGCTGATATCAGGCTTATCTGTTCCAATATTAAGGTCTTTATAGATCTGCATTGAGTCAGCTGAAATTATTTCAATTTCAGGGATATATTTAGCGATTCTGATAGATATATTAGTCTTGCCTACTCCTGTTGGGCCTGTGAGTATAACAATATTATTTTTCTTTAACATTAACGAGTTCCCCATACAATGTATAAGCATCTACGTTGTGAATAATAATTTCTGCAAATTTGCCAATTAGCCCACTACATTTCTTTCTCTCATAATAATTTTTATTTAAAAATACTACTACTTTATTGGTTCGTGTTTTGCCCCAGTATTGATTTGTGACATCTTTTTTGGACTTATTTTCAATTAATATCTCTACTGTTTTACCAATTAGTTTTTTATTTTTTTGATATGATATCTTTTTTTGTATATCAATCAGTTTCCATAACCTTTCTTTTTTTATCTTATAATCAACCTGAAAATCAAACAATGATGCCAATGTTTTTTCTCTATTTGAATACATGAAGGTATAAGCAGAATCAAATTGAATCTCTTTAAATGCTTCTAAGGTATATCTGAAGTCATTTTCTGTTTCTCCTGGAAAACCAACCATTGCATCTGTGGTTATACTGGCATCAGGCATATTATTTCTGATATGTCTTATAATTTGATAGTATTGTGCCATGTCATATTTCCTGTTCATTCTCTTAAGTATCTTATCTGAGCCAGATTGAATTGGCAAATGAATGTGTTCACATATTTTTTTGCCATTTTTAATAATTTTTATCAACTCAAGATTAAAATCTTTAGGATGTGATGTAGTAAATCTTATTCTTTTTATCTTTTCAATATTATTAATTTTTGTCAATAAGTTAACGAAATTATCATGATTTATTATATCAACTCCATAAGAATTTACATTTTGACCCAATAAAAATACCTCTTTATAGCCTATATTTGCTAATTTATTGATTTCACTTATTATATCCTCAGACGGTCTGCTTTCTTCAGGACCTCTTGTAAAAGGAACTATGCAATAAGAACAAAAATTATTGCATCCTTTCATAATCTGTACAAAGGCTGATATTTGATTATAATGCTTAATTGGGACATGTTGTATATTAAACAGTTCCCTATTATTACATTCAACTATTCTTTTTTTGTTTATCAAATATTGTTCCAGGATGGAGTTAAAAGATGGAGCCTGAGATGGCCCAAACACTAAGTCTGCTGATGGTACTTTTTTTTGTATATTTTCTTTTTCTTTTTGTGCCAGACAACCGCAGATTCCTAAAATAACCCCGGGATTTGCTTTTTTTATTTGACTAGCCCTTCCCGCCATACTGTATATTTTATGTTCAACTTTTTTTCTGACACAGCATGTATTAAGAATAATTATATTTGAATTGCTAATATCAGAAGTCATTTCATAGCCCATATCTTCTAACTGTCCTGCAATAATTTCAGAGTCATTTACGTTCATTTGACAACCAAAAGTTTTTATATAGTATGTTGGCATAACTTATATATTTCCTATTCGTATTATTGTTTGTATTTTTTATATAATTTTTCACTATTATTCATAATAGTATCAGTATAAAGTATTATAAAACTAAAAGAGAAGGAGATATATCAAATTACCTATATAACTCCTTCTCTTATAATTGCTTTTATTTTTTTATTTTGCATACTCTACTGAGCGAGTCTCTCTTATAACATTTACTTTTACTTGGCCAGGGTAATCAATATTTTTTTCAATCTTTTTTGAAATATCCCTTGATAATTTTGCTGATAAATAATCATCAATTTCTTCAGGATTTACTATAATCCTTATTTCTCTACCAGCTTGAATTGCATAACATTTTTCAACACCTTCGAAAGAATTAGCTATTTCTTCTAATTCTTTTAATCTCTTGATATAAGTTTCTAGCATTTCTCTTCTAGCTCCCGGCCTTGAAGCTGAAATTGCATCTGCTGCCTGAACTAATATAGCTTCAACTGTTTCAGGCTTTTCGTCTTCATGATGAGCAGCAATTGCATTTACAATTTTTTGTGACTCGCCATTTTTTCTAGCTATGTCAGCTCCAATTAATGCATGAGGACCTTCAATTTCCATATCAGCAGCTTTCCCAATATCATGTAACAATCCCGCCCTTTTACAGAAAGTTGAATTTAATCCTAACTCATCTGCCATAATTCCAGCAAAATAAGCAACTTCTTTTGAATGCTGTAAAACATTTTGTCCGTAACTTGTTCTATATTTTAGTTTACCTAAAATATTAACCAATTTTGGGCTTAAATTCCTTACATTCGTATCAAATACTGCCTTTTCTCCTTCTTCTTTTATATTACTCTCAACAATTTTCTTTGAACTTTCTATTACTTCCTCTATCCTGGCTGGTTGTATTCTACCATCAGTGATTAACTTCTCCAGGGCAATCCTGGCTATTTCACGCCTTACAGGATCGAAACCCGAAATAATAACTGCCTCCGGGGTATCGTCAACTATTAAATCAACTCCCGCTATTCTTTCAAAAGTTCTGATGTTTCTGCCCTCTCTTCCGATTATTCTTCCTTTCATGTCTTCATTAGGAAGAGAGACAACTGATATAGTTGACTCTACTGTATAGTCAGAAGAATAACGTTGAATTGCAAGAGCAATAATGTTGCGCACCTTTTTCTCAGCATCCTCTTTAGCTTGTTCTTCAACAGTTTTAATTAATTTACCTGCCTCATGATCTAATTCTTTTTCCAATCTACCAAGTAAATCTTTTTTTGCTTCCTCAATATTTAATTTCGATATACGAACTAATTCATCTCTCTGTTTTTGGTAAATTTGAGTGATTTCTTGTGATTTTTTTTCAATTTCTTGTTCTTTAATAGTTATATCCTTCTGTCTTTTTTCGATTAGTTCTAATTTTTGCACAAGATTATTGCTTTTTTTGATAAGTTGTTCGTTAATGTTTTCTAACTTATTTCTTTTTTGTTGGCATTCTATTTCGCTTTTTCTTATAATTTGATAAGTTTCTTCTTTCGCTTGTAATTGAGCTTCTTTTTTTATTGATTCAGCTTCTTTGTTAGCATTTTCAATAATTTGATTGCTCGCCTTTTCTGATGAAGATAATTTTGTTTTTGCAAAAAAATTAGTTAACAAAAAGCCAATTAGTATGCCCAACAAAATTGTTGCAATAGAAAAAATAGATGTATTAATGGCTTTCACCCCCTATTCAATTTAAAAGGTTCAAAAATTATATTCACAACACATTAAAATATACTACATTACATATTAGTAAAAAACAATTTATGCTTATGCTTCAGCTATCTGTTAAAAACTAAGAACAAATTAAAAAATTAAGGATATACTTATATTAATATTAACTTATATATTTTATCTCTATAAAAAATAAAAGTCAAATAGCGTTGAATTACTGCCATATTACTTTTTTACAAGACTCCACTATAAATTAAAATTCTATTTTTGTTACTATTATTTTATTTTTTAGTAAATTATGAAAAATATATTTAGTCGTTTATAATTTTATCATAGATATTATTTATCACACTGTAAGAAAAGCCGCGATTTTTTAACATGCTAATAATATATTTTGGCTCTAATTTAATATTTTTAAGCTTTAAAGCATGCTTTTTCCTTTCAATTAATTGATAGGCAATCTCCAATTCATCTTCTTCTTTTTCAAAAAAAATACTTATTACATTATCAATAATATTTTCTTTGATGCCTTTTTGCCTTAATTCTTTTTTTATTTTCAATTTTCCCAGTGGTTTATTAGCCATGCGATCTTTGATCCACATTAAGGAAAATTCTCTGTCATTAATCAATTCTTTTTCTTTTAACCAATGAATTATTTCATTTATTGTATTTGTTGAATATTTTTTTCGTTTTAATTTATTAACTACCTCCCATTCAGAACGGAAACGATATGATAAAAAACGTATAACATCATTTTTTGCTTTACGAAAGGCTTCTTTTTTCCTTATATTATCAATAATTTCATTACTTATATCTTTTCCAATATATAAGTCAAAATCACTTAATATTACAGATTCAGTCTCAACAAAAAAATTGTTATCAACATATATTTTTACAATATTTCTTTTTAACTGTATGTCGGTAATTTTATGTGCTTTGTTCATCTTTAGTATCGGGTTGTTCTCCCTCTGTTCCGGGAAGTTTTGCGGCAATTAATATTTTTTTCTCAATTTCTTTAGATAATTCCGGGTTCTCTAAAAAATATAATTTTGTATTTTCTTTACCCTGGCCTAACTGCATATCGTTATAAGAAAACCAGGTACCTGATTTTTGGATAATATTATACATAACTCCTAAATTAAATATATCCCCCTCTCTGGAAATCCCCTTGCCAAAGATAATATCAAAGGTAGCTTCCTGAAAAGGTGGGGCTAATTTATTTTTTACAACTTTGACTTTAGCAGATATGCCGATATTTGTATCATTTTTCTTGATTGAAGCCTTTCTTCTGATATCCAGTCTTATTGTTGAATAAAATTTTAATGCCCTTCCGCCAGGAGTAGTTTCAGGATTCCCAAAAATTATTCCTATTTTTTCTCGTATTTGATTAACAAATATCATTGTTGTTCTTGATTTGTTAATTATAGCAGTTAGTTTTCTTAATGCTTGGGACATTAATCTGGCCTGTAATCCCATTGATGAATCTCCCATATCGCCCTCAATTTCTGCCTTTGGAACCAAGGCTGCTACCGAATCAACTACAATAATATCAACAGCATTACTCCTAACCAACGATTCAGCAATTTCCAGTGCCTGTTCTCCAGTATCGGGCTGAGATATAATTAACTCATCAATATTTATACCAATATTCTTTGCATAAGCGGGATCAAGAGCATGTTCAGCATCAATAAATGCTACTATCCCTTTATTTTTTTGCGCCTCAGCAATCATGTGTAAAGCCAATGTTGTCTTACCTGAAGATTCCGGGCCAAATATTTCTACAACCCTCCCCCGGGGTACCCCACCTATTCCCAATGCGATATCCAATGCCAGAGAACCGGTAGAAATGATATTACTTTCTGTAACTTTCGGCCTATCACTAAATTTCATTATTGAACCTTTTCCAAAGCGATGCTCTATATTTTGCATGGCCATTTTTAAGGCTTTTTCTCTTTCTGAAACATTATTTTTACTTTCTTTCATAAAATACTCCTAATATTTATGTTATTAAGTAATTACCTTTTTAATTTCCAAAACACTCAATATAATTATACTTTGATGGATTCTTCTTATTATAAAAATGGAAAACTGCTTATCACGTTATAAATAGGGCCATTACTTGTTAAATCACTTTCCATCAACTCTATTGAACGAACAACCTGGGAAATATCTTTTAATTTAATAGTTCTTAAATAATCTGCTAAATTTTTTGGGTATTTAATATATTTCACCCTCCCCAGGGTAATATGTGGAGAAAAATTTTTATCACAGCAATAAAATGATTCATCCTTTAGTTTTCTTTCAATATCATGATATATTTTTATTAATTCATCATTGCCTTCTTTAATGCCTGCCCAGATAACACGAGGTTTTTTAAAATCAGGATATACTCCCAGTCTACTTGAAAGTGCAATTTTAAAAGAATGATAGTGGGATAATAATCTCTGCAGTGCAATCAATGTTTTTTCAATTGACAACATATTTAAGTCGCCAAGGAATTTTAAAGAAAGGTGAAAATTATTTTTATCAACTGTTTTTATACGTACTTGTGCATCTTTATTTTTCATTATATCATCTTGAACAATAGAAAGGTATTGTTTTAATTCTTTATCAAGATTAACTGCAATAAAGACTCTTTTTGTACCACTAATTATAATTATTCAACTCCTTTTACATTATCTGTTAATTTAATTGTTATTTTTTGGAATTTCTTTTAATTGAATTTTATATTTTTCTCTTACTTTATTAAGAAATTCAATAAATAAATCAGTTTTATAATTTCTATAGGTCCACTCTAAAGGACTGAATGATTTCTTAACATATCTAAGTGTAATTTCGGAATATATCCCCTGATTTAGATAGATTCTAGCAGCTCCGTTTTTTGTACTGGCTAATACAAATTTACCTAGTGTCAAATAGCCTGGATCAAAATTTACTTTTCTTTGCGTTGTCTGACCTATGTTTTTGTTGTCCATACTTAACTGCAGTTCTAAATGATTACTATCGCATTTTATTTGACTAAGCATATCTGGAGTAATTAATTTTTCAAAAGTTACCAATTTTTGTTTTAAACAATTACCCATTTCACTTTTATAATAATCGGTAAAATCAAATAACTGGTATTCACTTTCCATATCTATAGGACCATATATTTCAATCAAGCGATGCTTCCCTTTGGTAAAAATATCATCTTTTGAACTGATTATGCTAAATATTAATTTGACAGGCTTGGGGTAAGTAATTTGTCCCATTTTTAATTATTCTCAGCACTGGCAGCAATTTGATATTGTACAAGACGATAATTACCAGATGGTTGGGCTTCTATCTCAATATCGTCATAGAAAACACTTATACTATCAGAAGATGTTGTTATAACCGAAACCAGTCCTTCCAATTTTATGGCTACTTCTTCTTCGGAAAGAACAAAGTCCTCATATAATATTTCTTCATCGTGTACTATCTTTACCCATGTTGGTTCTTGGGTTACAATTTTTACGGGCTTATAACCAGGTATCGGTTCTAAAAATACTTCTGCAGTAAGAGGCTCAATTTCCTCACTTTCTAAATTCTCCTCTGCCATCTGTGCCAATTCTTCCTCAATGGATTTTTCTTCTACTTCGCTGGTTTTGAAATTATTATTATCATTTTGGCTAACAGGCGTGGAAGGTTCTTTCATCCTGTTTAAGAATTGATTCACAACAAAAATAATACCTCCAAGCAAGATTAGGATAATTATGATTTTTAAAAAAGGAATATAGTTAATACTTCTTTTTTCTCTTTTTGGACGGTATTTTCTTTTATCTGGATAAAAATATTTGCCGGTGCTTTTGCTTTTTTTTCTAGATACTTTTTTTTTCTCTGGTTGTTCTTCTCTTAACTCCTCTTCCATTGCTTTTTTTTCTTCTTCTGCTTCTTTTGTTCCTTCTAATAATTTACTGATATATTCCTGATCTGCATCAAGATAATTAGCATAATTTCTTAAATAACCAATAAAATAAGTTCTACCAGGAAGAATGTTTTCATTCCCCTCCTCGATACCAATTAGGTATTTTTTTCTTATTTTAAGGGATTGTTCAGCTTCATCCAGTGAAATACCCAACTCTATTCTTCTATTTTTTAAGTATTCTCCTATTTGTTTCATTTAACATTAATACTCCTAATTTAGTATTGAATCTGGAAATCGCTTTTTCAAATAGTTTCTTTTTCATAAGGAACACCATCTGCGGCAGGGGCATTCGATCTTCCTATTGCACCCACCAATACAAATATTGCCAGTAAGTAAGGTACCATATTTATAAATTGTACAGGTATTGTAAAAATACCTTGCAATCTTATAGCAAGCGCCTCTCCAATTCCAAAAATTAAAGCAGCGCCTACTGTGCCAAATGGTGTCCATTTACCAAAAATCATAGCAGCCAATGCAATAAATCCTCTTCCGCCACTCATATCTCTAACAAAAAAATGAGCTTGCTCAATTGACAGGAATGAGCCAGCCAAGCCAGCCAGGGCTCCTGATATAATGACAGCAAGATATCTCATATTTATAACATTAACACCAAGAGTATCTGCAGCATGAGGGTATTCTCCCACAGCTCGTAATCTTAAACCAAAGGGTGTTTTAAATATTATAACATGAGATATTAGAACAATAATTAAAGTAAGATATACAAGTGGGGAATGGTGAGCGAAAACAACAATCATACTTCTAATCAAAGGCAGGGCTTCTCCTGCCTTTGGAACATCTACTCCCCAGATAGGTAAACTCCTTCGCACCATTATTTGTGACTCTTGAAACCAGAGCCAGCTCAAAAATACGGTAATACCACCGGCAAATAGATTAATAGCAACACCGCTGACAATTTGATTTGCTCTAAAAGAAACAGTGACAATTGCATGAATTAAGCCTAACGAAATCCCAATAATAATCGCAAATACAACCCCTAACCACGGATTGCCTGTAAAATTTGTTGCCGCTACAGCAGCAAAAGCCCCGGTTAGCATCATACCCTCTAAACCAATATTTATTACCCCTGATTTTTCAGAAAATACTCCCCCTAATCCTGCTAATGTCAATGGAACAGCAATACGTATTACAGATGCGATAAAATCAGCATTAAGAATACTTGCTATCATAATTGTATTTTCCTTTTAATAATAAACCGTTTAACAATTTCATCAGCTACCACTACCAAAATAACAATAACAGCCTGTATAACAATTATAAGTTCGCGTGGTATTTTACCTGCCGTAAATATATTAACAAGGGCACCCCCGTAAGAAAGGATTCCAAAAAGTATAGCTGCCAATACTACTCCCAAGGGATGGTTTTTACCTAATAATGCCACTGCGATACCATTAAACCCCATGTTAGTAAAAAGTTCCTGTCTCCATCTAAATGAATAACCCATTACTTCGTTTGTCGCAACTAATCCTGCAAGTGCTCCACTTATCATCATTGCTATTATAATATTCTTCGCAATATTTATTCCTGCATATTCGGAAGCCATTGGATTATGGCCGACTGCTCTTATTTCATAACCTAAGCTTGTTTTCCATAGTATATAATATACCACAAAAGCAGCAGCAATTGCGATAAAAAATGACATATTCAAAGGATTATGGGAAGGGAAAGAAATATTCAAAGATGATAATATTGTTGCAACTCTTGGTAATCTGGCGGCTTCGGCTATTTCTTCGGTATGGGGAATCATTTGCTGAACACCTGCTGCTTTCATTTCTTCTGTTGGCTGTGCTTTATACACCAAGGCTAAATAAAAAGTAAACGATGCAGCAATCCAATTCATCATAATAGTTACAATTACTTCATGAACACCGGTTTTTGCTCTTAAAATACCCGGTATAGATGCCCAAAATGCTCCTCCTATAGCAGCTGCGATTATAGTTAACGGCAATAATATAATTGCAGGAAGATTAGTAAGAGAAAAACCAATATAGGCAGCAAAAAACGCACCTACATAAACCTGTCCTTCCCCTCCAATATTAAACAATCCACAACGAAAAGCAAAAGCAACGGTTAAACCGGTAAATATTAAAGGAGTAGCTCTAAAAAGGACATTTCCCCAGCCATCGCGATTCCCAATTGCAAACCCAAACATCATCCTATAAACATTAATCGGGTCTTCTCCCATTAGTAAAATAACAATTGAGCCAAGAAATAATGCTCCTAAAATTGCAATAATAGGAGTTATTTTTTCTAAAATATAATAAGATAATTGAGTAGCATTGCCATGTTTTTTATTATTCAAGAGAATCCCCCTATTCTATACCATCATTCCTTCTCTTTTTGTTTTTTCTCCTGGTTAGCACCAGTCATAAGCAATCCTATTTTTCTTCTTTCAGCATCTTTGGTATCCATTACCTCTACGATACGACCCCCGTAAATTACTGCTATTTTGTCGCTTAAAGAGAGTATCTCATCAAGTTCTGCTGAAACTAATACAATGGCTTTCCCATTTCTTCTTGCCTCTAATAACTGCCAATGAACAAATTCAATAGAACCAACATCTAAACCCCTGGTAGGTTGAGAGGCAATAAGAAGAATAGGATTTCCATAAAATTCCCTGGCTACAATTACCTTTTGTTGATTTCCACCGGATAGTGATTTTAATAAATTATCTTTATCAGTAGGACGAATATCGTATTCAGAAATTAGTTTTTCAGCATGTTTATCTATATCTGAAAAATTAAGGGCTATTCCCTTATTAAAAGGTGCTCTATAATGACTGCCTAAAATAAGATTATCAGCAATTGAATATTCTAATATTACTCCACGTTTCCACCTGTCTTCCGGAATATGTGCAATATTTAATTCTCTGATTTTTCTTGGGCTTAAATTAGTAATATCTTTCCCGTATAAAAATATTTTACCACTGTTAACATTTCTAAGCCCTGTAATCGTTTCAACTAATTCTGTCTGTCCATTACCCTCCACACCGGCAATCCCAAGTATTTGTCCTTCATCAACCGATAAATTAATATCTCTTAGTATCGGAAAATTGTTACTATTCAGAAGATTGATATTTTCTATTGATAAGACAGTTTTTCCGGTTTTTTGCTCCTCTTTTTTTGTTTTCAGAAGAACATCTCGACCAACCATCAAGTTGGCTATTTCTGAAATGGAAGTTTTGGCTGTTTTTATGGTTCCTTCTACTTTGCCATTTCTCATTACGGTAACCCTGTCAGAAACTGCCATTACTTCATTAAGCTTATGGGTAATAAAAATAATAGTTTTCCCCTCTTTTTTTAAAGAACGTAATATCTTAAATAATTCATCAACTTCCTGGGGTGTTAAAACAGCGGTGGGCTCATCTAAAATTAATATTTCTGCTCCTCGATAGAGCACTTTTATTATCTCAACTCTTTGTTCAATCCCAACAGAAACATCTTCTATTCTTGCCCAGGGATCAATTTTAAATCCGAATTTTTCAGATAACTCCTTTATTTCTAAGGCAGCCTTTTTTATATCAATAAAAAAATACTTTCTCCTGGGCTCCATCCCCAGAATAACATTTTCTGCAATAGTTAAAGGTGGAACTAGCATAAAGTGCTGATGAACCATGCCGATTTTTAATTCAATTGCTTTATTGGGGTTAGTAATTTCTATCTTCTTCTTATTTATAAATATCTCACCCTCATCAGCCTGGTATAATCCATAGAGGATACTCATCAAGGTACTTTTCCCGGCACCGTTTTCACCAACAAGGGCATGTATTTCCCCTTTTTCGACATTAAATTTTACATTATCATTAGCCTGCACCAGCGGGAAACGCTTTGATATATTTTTCATTTCCAATAGATATTCAGCCAATTTTTTTCCTTTTTATATAAATTAATAATTAAATAAATACAATGGTCATCATTAATACATTTTATTTGCAATTAAGCATATAAATGCATTAATGATGACCAAATATTCCTAACTCTACAGCTCTGCGGGTACTACGATATCTCCATTGATGATTTGATGTTTGGCATCTTCTACCTTCTGAATCATTTCTTCAGTAATTAAGTTTTTATTGTATTCGTCTAAAGCATATCCTACACCATTGTAATTAACACCGTCAATCTCTACCTGGGTAGACAAATCATAAACTTTTAGACCAGACTCAAAGTTTCCATCAACTGCTGACTTTATTGCTAAATAGACAGCGACGTCAACCTGTTTTAACATACTGGTCAATCCAAAATTTTCACCTGTTTCTTCTATAAATCCCATGTAGTTCTGATTAGAATCTACTCCAATTATATATTTCTTTCTTTCTTTCCCGGCTTCATATACACCTGCACCTGTTAAGCCTGATGCATGAAAAATAACATGTGCCCCGTTATCATATTGAGACAATGCCAATTCCTTACCTTTTACTGGATCAGCAAAAGCGGTAGGTGTATCCCCAGCATATGCTGATAGTAGTCTACAGTCCGGATAAACATGTTTAACACCTGCAATATAACCGGCTTCAAATCTCTCTATCAAGGATGTTTTCATACCACCTATAAATCCAACAGTATCCTCACCGTCCTGAAGTGCCTTCAGTCCGGCTATCATACCTACCAGGAAGGAACCCTCATGTTCGGCAAAAGTCAGGGAAACAACATTAGGTTTTTCGGGAATAAAACTATCAACAATAGCATATTTAGTATCTGGAAATTCATCCGAAACTGTCTTAATGCTATCTTCAAATAAAAATCCAACTCCAATAATAAAATCATAGCCAATAGCAGATAAATTTCTTAAATTTACTTCTCTGTCTGCATCAGCTCCGGGTTCAAGCTCAATTCTTTTAATTCCAAAATCGTTTGCAGCCCATGATAATCCTCGTGATGCTGAATCGTTGAATGATTTATCGCCCTTACCTCCGATATCGAAAACCAGACCAACATTTAAAGCGCTTTCTGCTACACAGGACATGCTTAGATTGACTAATAATAATACAATTATTGTAATTATCATTATCCTTTTTCTTGAATATATTTTCATTTCATTGTCCCCTTTCATTTTTATAAATTATTTACAGTAAAAAAATAAACAATACTAAGAAGAAACGAACCCTCCTTTCAAAAGTTTAAAAAATCAGATTGAAATATTTATTAATAATATTATTAATAATATAATAATACGTTATTTTTTTTATTTCAATAAAATATGTCCTTAATTATTATTTTCTTCTAACTATTCATTTTCAATAGTTTTTCTTGAGAGATAATCATCTTTTGAAAGTAATATTTTCCTGGGATTTCTCCCGTCATATGGGCCAACCATCCCCTTCTTTTCCATCATATCAATTAATCGAGCAGCTCTGGTATAACCAATTCTCAACTTCCTTTGTAGAATTGATATAGATGCCTGATTATTATTGATAATAGTATCCACAGCATCCTCAAACAATTCATCTTCTTCGTTTTCTTCTTCCCCTATTTCTCCATTATACCCTTTTTTATGATTAAGGATATTTTCTTGATATTCTGGAGCAGGACCATTTTTTTCTAAAAAAGAAACAATATTTTTAATTTCTCTCTCTGAAACAAAAGAACCCTGGGCACGTATCGGTTTTGAAGCATTTATTGGAGAAAACAGCATATCACCATTACCTAATAATTTTTCCGCTCCATTTACATCCAGAATAGTTCTGGAATCAACCTGTGTTGATACTGCAAAAGCAATTCGTGATGGGAAATTTATCTTTATTGAACCTGTGATGATATCTACAGATGGTCTCTGGGTAGCAATAATCAAATGAATGCCGGTTGCTCTGGTCATTTGAGCTAACCTGCACAATGCTTCCTCTATTTTGACCGGTGAGGACATCATTAAGTCAGCTAATTCATCAATAATAATAACTATATATGGTAGAGGCTTTTCATCCGCCTTAACACTCTTTATATATTCATGATATCCCTTCAAATTTCGTACCCCAACTTCGGCGAATATTTTAAATCTGTTTTCCATCTCAGAGATAGCCCAATTTAATACTTTGTCTACTTTTTTCGTATCAGTAATAATTGGAATAACCAGATGCGGAATACCATTGTATACATTTAGCTCAACTCTTTTTGGGTCAACCATAAGGAATCTAACCATTTCAGGACCAAAACGATAAATTAAACTTAAAATAATTGAATTAAGACACACGCTCTTTCCTGAGCCAGTAGAGCCTGCAATGAGTAAATGCGGTAAATCAACTAAATCTGCAATAATGTTCTTCCCACCAATATCTTTTCCAAGAGCTATAGGTAAAATTAATGAATTATCTTGAAATTCATTTGATTCTATAATTTCTCTTAATAATACTGTATCTTTTTCTCTATTAGGAACTTCAATCCCAATAGCATTTTTGCCAGGAATAGGTGCTTCAATTCTGACAGAAGCTGCAGCAAAGGCCAGGGCAATATCATTGCTTAGATTAGTAATTTTTGATACTTTAACACCCGGTGCCGGCTGAATCTCATATCTTGTAACTGTAGGACCCTGAGTGGCCCCTATTACCTCTCCCTGAATACCAAAATTATCTAAAGTTTTTTGCAATAAAGTAATATTATTCTTTATTTTTTCTTGTCCTTTAGCCCTGAATTCTTTTTGAACCCCTTGTAATAAATCAATTGGAGGTATTTCGTATTCACAACCGACTTCTTTTTTCTTCTTATTGTTGTATTCTCTTGGTGAAAAATTAATTTCCTCCTGTGTATTTGCAGCAGATGCCTTTTTTTCTTTAGAATTAGATTTTTTACTGAAAATTGGCTCCAGTCTTTTTTTTGTTTTTTCTTCGTTATTTGAATATATGACAATATTTTTATCCTGGTTTTCTCTTTTTACTGTTTTCTGTAAACTGGTTTGTTTTTCTTTAATACCAGAAATAGCACTACTGATAATATAATACATTTTTCTAAAGAAAAAACATATGGCATAAACAAAAGAAACATCAGTAATAAATAAAATAGATATTAAACCCAGTGCAATTAAAAACAGGTAAGCACCTGTTAAGCCAAAATAACTATAAAGATATCTTGACAGATAAAAGCCATATAGCCCACCTCCTGCCCCATTTTTTGCCAGCAAGTAAGCATGCTCTAAAAATATTAACCTAAGATGTAAAAAAGCCAGTATAATCAACAATAAAGCAGTAATACCAAATAACTTATTGTAATAATTATGGAAACGAATATTAAATAATAAGCTTAGACCTTCTGCCACTAGAAATAAAAAGATGAAATATTTTCCGATACCAAATAGCTGGTTTAAGTGATAAGTAACGGAATTGATAAAAATGAAATTATTTGCAGGAAATATCAACGCAAATAAATAATAAACAGCAAGCGAAATAATAATGATACCTATGACTCTTTTTCTTATTGAATAGTTTTTTTTGCTATTCTTTGCCATTTTTTTACCTTTAAACATTAATTTGCTAAATAAAACAAAAATGTAGTTATGCCAATAATCCAGAGATAATAGCTAAAAATTCTTAGTTGGTGTTTCACAAGCATTTTTATAAAAAAAAGCATAGCCCAATAACCGGATAAAAAAGCAGCCAACCCAGATAAAATTAACAAATTTATGCTAATATCAAGATTATATATGTCTTTAATTTTAAATAATGTTGCTCCAACAATAATTGGAACTGATAAAATAAAAGAGTATTTAGCTGCAAATTCGCGCTTTACGTTTCTACTAAGAGCCATCATTATGGTAAAACCTGAGCGCGAGATACCAGGAATTATTGCAAATGCCTGCGCAAAGCCAATAAAAATAGCATCGATAAAAGTGATCCCCTTCATTCCCTTACTGCCTTTTATTAGAAACTTATCTGTAATAAAAAGAGATATCCCGGTTACTACAAGCATTAAAGAGACAATAGCTGGATTTCCAAAGAGTTTTTCAAAAGTAGATTCAAAATAATAACCGGTTAAAGCTCCTGGTATAGTACTAATTAGCAATAACCAGCCAAATTTAGATTGCGGATTTTTATTAATATATTTTAAAAATAATTTCCTTTTATAAATTGTTTTTAAACTTTTACAAAAATCAATAATAATGAACTTAATATCATGTCTAAAGAGAAAAATAACAGCTAAAAGGGTTCCAAAATGTGCAAATGTTTCAAAAGCGACACCGGGTATCTGTAAACCCAATAAATACTGAACTATTACCAGGTGACCGGAACTGCTTACCGGAAGGAACTCGGTTAATCCTTGAACTAAACCTAAAATAACATAATGCATTGGCTTCCTTACTTTTCTTCCCAATGAATAATACTTTTATTTAGTATTATTGTTATCTATTAATTATTTGCCTTTATTCCGGTGTGTCCAAAACCACCAATGCCTCGTTTGGTATCATCTAATTTATCAGTTTCAACTAAAACTGGTTGGTATATTTTTTGTATCACCAATTGTGCAATTCTATCCCCTCGGTTAATAGCAAACCTTTCCTTACCATGATTTATTAGAATTATTTTTATAACACCACGGTAATCAGAATCGATTGTTCCTGGTGTATTAAGGACAGTTATACCATAACGATAGGCTAATCCACTCCTGGGTCTGACCTGTGCTTCAAAGCCTATCGGTAAGGCTATTTTTATGCCTGTTGAAACTAATTTTACCTCACCTTTATTGATTATTACTTCTTTTTGCTCAGCAGAAAACAAGTCTATTCCTGAGGCATATTGACTGGCTGCTTTAGGTAAAGGTAAATCATCACAACCTTTATCTTTCTCTACTTTGACTTTTATTTGTTCTATTTCTTTATTCATTATCAACAATTATTTCTAAAATTTTCTAAATTATCTATGTACAGATTTATTTTGGGAACGTTTATGGTAGTTGTCGTTTCGATTTGGTTTTGGACTTAGATCTTTTTTGCTAAGATCAATCTTCCCTTGCTGATCAACACCTATTACCTTAACCTGAAATTCATCATCCATTTTTATCACATCTTCAACTTTATCAACATGATAATGTGATAAATTAGATATATGTAAGAGACCTTCCACCCCTGGTAATATTTCTACAAAGGCACCGTATTTAGTAATTCTTTTTACTTTTCCATTGTAAATTTCCCCGGCTTTTACTTCCCTTACTAATCCTTCTATAAGATATTTTGCTTTTTCTATTTTTTCAATATCATCAGCAGTTATAAATATTTCACCATTGTCTTTTATATCAATATTAGTATCGCTTTCTTCAATGATTTTCTTTATATTTTTTCCGCTGGGACCAATAACACAACCTATTTTGTCAGGACTCACCTTCATTATAAAAATTTTTGGAACATAGTTGGAAAGTTCTTCTCTTGGTTTTTCTATAACCTGATTCATTCTTTCAAGAATATATAATCGTCCCTCTTTGGAACGCTCAATTATATCCTTGAGAATATCAAGAGATACCCCATCTATTTTTAAATCCATTTGAATAGCAGTAATGCCATCCTTTGAACCTGCAGCTTTAAAGTCCATATCTCCATAATGATCTTCAATTCCTAAAATATCAGTTAGTATTTTATAATCATCCTTCTCTTTTACAAGGCCAAGCGCTACACCTGCAATTGGTTTTTTTATAGGAACGCCTGCGTCCATCAATGACATGCTGGTACCGCAAACAGTTGCCATTGAAGAAGAACCGTTCGATTCCAATATTTCAGACACAACCCTAATTGTATAAGGAAAATCAGTTTCATCAGGAAGTAGAGCCTTGATAGCTTTCTCGGCTAAAGCTCCATGACCTATTTCTCTTCTTGATTGAGACCTTCTTGGTTTAACATCGCCTACTGAAAAAGGTGGAAAATTATAATGCAGGTAGAACTTACGAGAACTATCTTCTTCTAATGTATCAATTGATTGTTCATCTCTTACAGACCCAAGAGTAGTAATTACTAAAGCCTGGGTTTGTCCTCTGGTAAAAAGAGCACTACCATGTACTCTTGGTAAAATACCTGTTTCGCATTGTATAGGTCTTACTTCATCTATTTTTCGCCTATCCAGGCGTGTTTCTTTTTCAATTATAATTCTTCTCATAATCTCTTTACAAAGAGTATCAAATATGCTTTTTATTAATGCACTATTAGATTTAGATTCTTTTTCTACTTCATTTTCTTCATAATAAGCAAGTATTTCATCTAATATTACATTTAAATTGTCTTCTCTTTCTGTCTTGTCAAATATAGTTAAAGCATTTTCAATCTTCTCACTATAATTTTCTTTTACAATATGATAATGTTTTTCTTTTTCTTCTAACAACAATTTGTCAGGTTGCCAAATCTTTTCAATTTTTTTCTCACCTTTAATATCTTCTGCAAATTGTATTTGCATATCTACAATTTTGCTGATTTCAGCTTGTGCTTTCTCGATAGCGATTAATATCTCTTCCTCTGATAATTCTCTTGCTTCCCCTTCTAACATAATAACAGAATCCTTAGTTCCGGCTACTATGATATTAAGCTGACATTCTTTTATCTCTTGCACTGTTGGATTGGTTATATATTCTCCATTCAAGTATCCCATTCTAACAGCTGCAATTGGTTTTTCGAAAGGTATATCTGAAATATAAAGGGCGCAGGAAGCGCCAATTATTGAAATAATGTCCGGAAGATTTGTTTGATCATAAGATAAAACAGATGTTATTATCTGTACATCATTATGATAATCCTCAGGGAATAAAGGTCTTAATGGTCTATCTATTAGTCTTGAGGTTAAAACAGCATTTTCGCTGGGCTTTCCCTCCCGCTTAAAAAACCCACCAGGTATTTTGCCTGCGGCATAAAATTTTTCCTCATAATCTACCAGTAAAGGGAAAAAATCTATGCCCTCCCGTGGCTCCTTAGAAGCAACCGCTGTAACAAGTACAACTGTTTCGCCACAGGTGAGCAACACAGAACCATTAGCCTGTTTTGCAAGTTTACCTGTTTCTATGGTGATGTTTTTATCCCCAATTTTAATTTCAGTTTTTCTATTAACGGAATTCGTCATAAATTTCTTTTCTCCTTAAATTAATATGAAAGAAAGTAAAAATTATCAATTTTTACTTTCTTAAATTTAGTTGACCGATTAACTTTCGATATTTTTCAATATCATTATCTTTAAGATAGTTAAGCAGATTTCTTCTTTTACCAACCATCTTTAATAGCCCATGTTTGGAATGAGAGTCTTTCTTGTTTTGTATTAAATGTTGAGTAAGACTATTTATTTGCTCTGTCAAGATGGCTACTTGTACTTCTGTTGAACCAGTATCTTTTTCATGATGCTGGTAATTTTTTATTATTTTATCTTTAGCTTCTTTTTTGATCATTATAGTTACTCTCTCTTTCTGTTATAATGTTTATATTGAAAATCAAATAAATTAATATTATTATTTTAGTATCTTTATTTATAGCTAAGTTAGTTTAGCAAACTTCTCGCTAATATTTACAATAAAATACTTCTTTTTATATTATTCAAATATATATTATAACATAATTAATATCTTCGTTCAAACTTATTTCATTGCTGCCTATTTTAAATATCTACCAGTATATAGTTATTTTTTTATTTTTTATTCATGTTCATTAAAATAATTATCTGCGATTAGCTTATCTTGTTTTATTTGTGAAATTAAGTCTCTGGCATTATTATACTTTTTTTCATCTCTTATTCTTTTAATAAATGAAATAATGACTTTTTTATTGTAGATATCATTTCTAAAGTTAAATATATATACTTCAACAGAGATATTCCATTTTTCAAGCTTGAAGGTGGGTTTGAAGCCTATATTAATCAAGCTATTATATTTTCTTCCTTTATAATGAGTAAACCCTAGATATACTCCGTTCTTTGGTAAAAGCTTCTCAGGTTCTATTTCCAAATTTGCTGTTGGAAAAGAAAGAACAGAATTTCCTCTATTGTCACCATGTATGACCTTACCACGCATTTGATAATGATATCCCAATAATTTATTTGCCTTCTCGATATCACCATTTTTTAAATAATCTTTAATAACGGTGCTACTAATCTTTTGGTTACTATTCATTGTTATAGAATTCATAACATATGACTCGAAATTATATATTTCTCCTAATTTTTTTAGCAAAGCGATATCACCTTTTTTTTGGTAACCAAAATGATAATCATGTCCTGTAAAAACTGCTCCCATTTTAAACTTTTTTAATAATACCTCTATTATAAATTCTTCTGCTTTAATTTTAGAAAAATTCTCATCAAATTTAAAAATTATTATTTTTTGAATACCTTTTTTTCTTATTTTTTCTATTTGCTCTGCTAATGTTGTCAGGAGTGAATAATTATTTAACTTGTTAATAACTTTTTCTGGATGTTGGTCGAAAAGGATAACAGTGCTTATAGCGCCAGCAGCTTTTGCCTTTTTTACACACCAATTTAATAAGGCCTGATGGCCAAGGTGTATTCCATCGAAAAACCCCAATGCAATGTATTTTTTCATATCTTTATTGTAAATATTAAAATAGTTAATCTGTTTATATTCATAATTATTTTTTTTATTATTTGTCATATGAAAACTTTTTCAACCTTATATTTTTTTAGATATACAGGACTATTTATTCTTTTGGCTATCGCCAACAAGTTGCCATCATAAGAGCAGACTCTATATGTGTCAGTCGAAATACTGTCCTGACAATTTGTTATGCAATTTATTTCTTTCTCGGAAAATTGATTTCCATTTTTTATTTTTGCAATTAGACTCTTATTTTCATTTAGAATTATTTTTCTGTAATGACTTAAAGATTGGTTAATTGTTAACATATATTTTCTTTGCTCAGGCGCTGGCTTTTCTATAAAACTGTTTAACTCGATAGAGTGTTCAATATTGTAATTACCTACTTTAGTTCTTATAAGTTTTGATAAAAAAGCACCACAACCAAGTTTTTCGCCAATATCATTACACAATGCCCTGATATAAGTTCCTTTGGAACATCTTACTTTAAAAATAATACTGGGGAAAGTGTCAAATATTATTTTTAGAATATTTATATTATATATAGATATCCTATGCGGAGATAAATTCACTTTAATGCCTTTTCGTGCAAAGTTATATGACCGTACACCTTTATATTTCTTTGCTGAAAATACTGGCGGCTTTTGCCACGAATCGCCATGGAAACTTTCGAATACCATATTAACTTTTTTGAGATCAAGTATATTTTTATTAATAGGTCTTATTGAGATTGTTTTACCTTTTAGGTCTTGTGTGTCAGTGGTAATGCCCAATATCATAGTTCCAATATATTCTTTATCTAATATAGAAATGTATTGAGCAATTTTAGTAGCTTTATTGGCACAAACAAGTAAAACTCCAGTTGCAAATGGGTCCAGAGTTCCAGTATGTCCTGCTTTGTCTAATTTTAAATTTTTTTTGATTATTTGAACCGCTTTTGCTGAAGTAATTCCTTCAGGCTTATTAATATTTAAAATACCATTTATCATAGTCTTCTGTGTTTTATTTAAAACTAAAAATATATTTAATCCTTACTAAGTTTATCCTGTAGCCTTGAAATTACTAAATTTTCAACCTTGTTTATTGTACCCTTAATACTGCATCCTGCAGCATTGGGGTGCCCACCACCGTTAAATTGCCTGGCAAACTGATCAACATTAAAATTACCCTTGGAACGGAAACTTACTTTTATATCCCCACTCTCGGTCTCTCTCAAAAAGGCAGAAACCTCAATATTTTTTATCGAAAGAATTTTGTCAACAATACCTTCAGTTTCCTCATCTTTAGAATTTGTTTCCTTCAGCATATCCCTGGTTACAATTGTCCATGATATTTGTAATGATGGATTTATCTTTAATCGCCGAAGTGCCTCTCCCAGTATTCTAATGCCAGAGAGTTCGTTATTATTATAAATATAATTTGCGATACAACCTGGGTTTACACCATGTTTTACTAAATCAAGGGCAATTTTAAAAGTATCTTCGTTTGTATTTGCATATTTGAATGAACCAGTATCTGTAATAATTGCAGTATATAAGGGAATCGCTATCTCCTTATTTAAATTGCAATGAAGCTTTTTCCCTAATTTATATAAAATTTCGCCTGATGAAGAAGCAGATGTATCAATGAAATTATATTTTCCGAAGAGAGTATTGGATGAGTGATGGTCAATGTTTATAATGAATTCAATTTGTTTCATATTAATATGAATATTCCCTATTCTATCTAAATTGCTTGAATCCAGGATAATCAATATTGTTTCAGGTTTAACCTCTAAAGAATATTCTTTTCCAAGTTCTTCGATGCAAATTATTTCTTCAACAACCGGTAAATACTTGTATATATCCGGAGTTTTATCCTGATTCACAATATTAACTTTTTTACCCATACTTTTTAACATTAAAAAAAGAGCAATTTCAGAACCGAGAGCATCACCATCTAAATGAACGTGGGAAGTAATTACAAAATTATGGTATTTTTTGAGTATTTCAGCAATTTCTTCAAGCTCAGTGTGCTGCATAATTTTAATCAGTTTCTTTCTCTTTTTCCAGTCTATACACCTGAGACATAAGCTGGTGTACTTTCTCCAGTTCTGTATCGTAATGGAATGATATATAAGGTGTAAAACGGTAATCTTTTAACCCAAAAGCCAATTCAGCCCTGATAAACTTTGTAGCGCTATAGAGACCCTTCATGCTTTTTTCTTGCTCTTCCTTGGTACCGAGAACTGATATAAATATTTTTGCGTTGTGCAAATCGTCTGATATTACAATTCTGGTTATTGTTACAAAGCCTATCCTGGGATCTTTTGTTTTATTATGAATTATGTGGCTTACGGTTCTTTTTAATATTTTTTCAAAATGTTTCTTTTTTTGTTCTAAGACCATTTTAAAACATTCCTTTTATTTTTCCTTTAAATTTATCAATATGTCCGCTAGATAGTTGATACCTGATAATTTATTAATTCAATTTTAGGATTATTTTCAATTTCTTTAATTAGACTATCCATTGTTCTGTCAATAATCTGTCGACTATCACTGACGCAACAAATCGCAAAAGTAGTTTTTTTCCACAAATTCTTGTGATCTATTTCAGAAATAGATATATTATATTTTTTTCTTAGATTAAACTTAAGCTTGCTTATAATGCCTCTTTTATCTTTTAGAGAATGACTATCAGGCAAATATATCAATAGTTCACAAGTTCCAATTAACAACATCTTGTTTTATTTATCTTTCTATTTCTTTATAATTATAGAAAACAATAATATCTTTTACCTGTAGATCATCAACCTTATCAATGTTTATTCCACATTCATAACCTTCATTTACTTCTTTTACATCTTCTTTAAAACGTTTTATGGAAAAATCTTTACCTTCATATATTTTATTGTCTTCATGAAAAACACGTATATAATCTTTGATAGATATTTTGCCTTCTGTTACATAACAGCCAGCAACAATTCCAATTTTTGGTATTTTGAATATTTCTCTTATCTCTGCTTTTCCGTTAATAACTTCTTCAAGCTTTGGTTTCAGGTACCCTTTTAAGGCAGCTTTTACTTCATCAACTAAATCATAGATTATATTATAGGTCCTGACATCGACTTTTTCTTTCTTTGCCAGCTTTTGGGAATTAACATCAACTTTTACATTAAACCCTACAATTAATGCATTAGAAGCAGAACCCAACATTATGTCTGTTTCTGTTATTGCTCCGATCCCGCTGTGAATAACTTTAATTTCAACCTCTTCATTGCTTAAATTAAAAAGTGTACCATATATGGCATCCAGAGAACCTTGTGTGTCAGCTTTTAATATCATGTTTAACTCTTTTAGTTTGCCTTTTGCCATCTCCTCAAATAAATTTTCTAAAGAAACCTTGTCAGTGTCAATACTCTGTTTTTGTTTTCTTTTTTTCTCTGATTCTCTTTCTTCAATTATTGTTTTTGCAAAATGGTCATCTGCAACTACTTGAAAAACATCTCCGGCTATAGGCATTTTATTAAAACCAGTGATTTCTACAGGAGTTGAAGGTCCAGCATGCTTTAATCTTTTGCCCTTGTCATCCATCATGCTCTTTACTTTTCCAAAAGCAGAACCAACAACAAAATAATCTCCTATATCTAAATGACCATTTTGTATCAGAACCGTAACAAGAATTCCCCTTCTTTTATCTAATTTTGTTTCTATTACTATTCCAGTTGCAGGAAGTTGTGGTGTAACTTGCAGTTCTAACATTTCAGCTTGAATTGAGATTAAATCCAATAATTCATCTATACCTTTACCTTGTAAAGCAGATATCTCTGCAACAAGAGTGTCACCACCCCATTCTTCAGGAACCAATTCATGTTTTGAAAGGTCTTTTTTAACTTTATCGATATTAGCGTTCGGTTTATCTATTTTATTGATAGCTACAATAATGGGTACATTAGCTGCCCTGGCATGATTTATGGCTTCCACTGTTTGAGGCATAACACCATCATCAGCCGCCACTACCAGTACAACAATATCAGTTGCTTTCACTCCTCTGGCTCTCATAGTAGTAAAAGCCTCATGTCCGGGAGTATCAATAAATACAAATCGATTGTTTTTTACCTCCACAACATAAGCTCCAATATGTTGAGTTATACCCCCTGCTTCTTTTTTAGTAACATCACTCTTTCTTATCATGTCGAGAAGAGTTGTTTTACCATGGTCTACATGCCCAACAATAGTAATAGCAGGTGATTTTGTAAGCATTGTATGTTCGGTTTCTTTTGTTTTTTTTGATTTAAGTTCCTTTTTAAAATTTTTTGTAATTTCAACTTTAAAATCATTTTCTTCATATACTTTCTTTGCAATTTGCCAGGGCAATTCTTTTTCTATAGAATGTATATTCCCATATTTTGATACTTGTTGCATTGCTTTCGATAGAGGAATTTTCAATTGCTTTGATAAATCTTTTAAGCTTGGTATTTTTTCTAATACAATTATATCCCTTGTTTCTTTTTTCTTACTATCTTCTTGTATTCCATCTTCAGCAATGGCTTCTTGAATAATTTCTATTGTTTCATAATCAAGGGTACTCATATGATTTTTAACATTGATACCCTCTTTTTTTAGAAATTCAATAAGTTTTTTGGTAGGGATTTTTAAATTTTCAGCTACTTCATATACTCTTTTTTTCATACTGATGACCTCCATTTACCCCGGACTCAATTCACTTTGGGTAGTTAAACATGTCATGATGACACATTTTCTATTTCTTTAAACTTTTCTTCTATTAATTTAATCGTTTCCGTTGAAATTTCCACCTTTAAGGCTTTATTTAGCTTACCTTTTATGGTTGCCATTTTAAAACATTCCATATTATAACACAGGTAAGCCCCTCTACCTGATTTCTTTCCGGTTACATCAATTTCTATTATACCTTCCGGTGTTCTTATAATTCTAAGTAATTCTTTTTTTGGTTTCCTTAATTGACAGCCTACGCATGTCCTATAAGGTATTTTTTTAGAATGTTTCATGGTAATTGTTTTTTTACCTGCTAAATTGACAATATAAGATATTATATTTTTATGTCATTTCTATTCATCTTTTTTATCTTTTTTATATTGAGAATCACTTTTAATATCTATCTTCCATCCTGTTAGCCTTGCAGCTAATCTTGCATTCTGCCCTTCCTTGCCTATTGACAGGGATAATTGAGCATCGTCAACTACAACAAGGGCTTTTTTTTCTTTTTCGAATAACTGAACAAGTAGTACTTTTGCGGGGTTAAGAGAATTTGCAATAAATACCTTCTCATCATCATCCCATTTTATAACATCAATTTTTTCATCCTGTAATTCAGTCATTATAGATTTAATTCGAGATCCTCTATCCCCAATACAGGAACCGATAGAATCAACATTATCATCTTTACTGTCAACAGCTATTTTTGAGCGCTTTCCTGCTTCTCTTGCAATACATTTAATTTCAACTAGCCCTTCATGGATTTCGGGCACTTCCAATTCGAATAAACGTTTTAGTAAATCAGGATGTGTTCTAGATAGAACTATTCTGGGTCCTCTGGAAGTTTTTTTCACCTCAATAACGTAAAATTTCATTCTTTTTCCCTTGTTGTAATTCTCTCTTTTAACCTGCTCGTTTATAGGCAAGACTGCTTCAGCCTTTCCCAAATCTACAATAATATTATAGCCTTCTGTCCTCTGAATTATACCGGTGACTATGTCTCTTACTTTATCAATATAACGCTCAAAAATTGCTTTTCTCTCTGCCTCTCTAATTTTTTGAACTATAACTTGCTTGGCAGTTTGAGTCGCAATCCTACCAAAGTCTTTTGGGGTTATCTCTATATTTATTTCATCCCCAACTGCAATGCTACCTTTTCCTAACTGGTTGGCTTCTTCAAAATTTATTTCTGCAGAAGGGTTTTTGACCGCGTCAACAACTTTCTTTCTGTTAAAAACCTGCACCTTGCCAGTCTCCTTACTAAATATTATTTCAACATTATCTCTACCTTGTGCGAAATTTTTTTTATATGCAGAAACAAGAGAAGTTTCAATTGTATCAATTAAGACTTCCTTTGAGATGCCTTTATCCTTTTCAATTTCGTCTAATATTTTTATTAAATCAATATTTATATTCATCTTAACCTTTCAACCCCTTCCCTTTTGGGAATGAAGAATTAGGAGATATGTTATAACCCTATACAAAAAATTAAATATTTAAAATTACAAAACAAAAGAGTGGCTTTTGAACCACTCTTTTAAAGTATCTTTTGAAATTTACTATATTATAGCACAGAACGAAAAAATATCAAAAAAATTATAATTTATAATAATTATAAATATTTAGTTTAAAACAAAGAAGACACAAATACTTTTTAGTTTATTTTATTTGATTAATTACTTCTTCTCCTTCGATATAGGAATCAAAAGCATTTTTTAATCTGACTTTTATTAACTCTCCATTTTTCTTTTTTAAACCTTTGATACAAACTGTAATATAATTATCAGTTAAACCACAAGAAGCATATTTATTATTATTTTTGCTATAACTGTTTTCAATTATTATTGTTTTCTCCTGGTTTAGGTTGTTTAAAAAAAAATCTTTTCTTAATTTTAAAGATAATTTAGTTAATTTTTTAACTCTTTTTTTGATAACCTCTGTATTATTCTTTCCAGTAAACAATGAAGAAAGAGTCAACAGTCTTTCCGAATAAGGAAACACGTGTATTTTAGAGAAACCTATTCTTTTCAAAAAATGATACGTTTTTTGAAATGATAATACATCCTCACCGGGAAAACCGACAATAATATCTGTGGTAATTGCAATATCTGGAATACCTGCCATAATCTTTTTTACTTTTTCCTCGAATATGGTAATATTATATTTTCTTCTCATGAGGGATAAAATATAATCATCACCGCTTTGCAAGGGGATATGCAGGTGATGGCAAAGCTTGGAAGAATTATTAAAAGTATCTATCAACTCATCAGTTATCCATGGAAATTCAATCGAACTCAATCTAACCCTTTCTAAGCCGTGAATTTTTTCTATTTTTTTTATTAATTTTGCTAAATTAATATTATCGGTTTCTAAATCTTCTCCATAACTGCCAAGATTAATTCCCAATAATACAATTTCTTTATACCTGTTTTTTATTAATTCCCTGATCTCTGATAATATATCATTAACTTTCCTGCTTCTGGCTTTTCCTCGGAGGTACGGTATAACACAATAACTACAAAATTGGTTACACCCATCCTGTATCTTTACCAACCCTCTTATTCTATTGCTTGTACTGGGAAAATAATTTTCATGGTATTGGTTAATATGAACTCCGGGTATGAAGTGAATTATTTTCTTAGGTGAATTTATAGAAGATTTTGCAAATATATTAAAAATATCATTTTTGTAGTAATTGCTAATTATGTGGCAACTAGTATTGGTACAATCCTTTATTTCCTCCAAATCTGTTTGTACAGCACATCCGGTTACAATAACAGTAGCAAATGGATTTGTTCTACCGGCTTTTCTGATCATCTGTTTTGACTTTCTTTCTGCTTCTCTGGTCACAGCACAGGTGTTAATAATATAAATATCTGCTTTTTCTCTGAAATCTACTGCGGTAAAACCATTTTTAAGAAAAGTCTGTTTTATAACTCCTGTTTCATACTGATTTACTTTGCATCCTATTGTCTTTAAGGCAACTTTTCTATCTATATTTTTCATTATGAATTTTTCTTTGTTATTTAAATAAATTTTTTAATGAATATTATGAAATGGGCAAATTTATAGAAAAGAGCTTATGTTTTATTTTTTAGTGAAGGTTTCTTTAACTTTTTCGAAAAAATTTTTTTCACCTATTTTTTCAACATCTTCGCCAGTTTCTTGTGCTAACTCATACATAAGTTTTTTTGCTTTCTGATTTAAACTTCTAGGTATTTCTACAATTATTCTTACGTGTTCATCACCCCTATTTTTTGTACCTAATTTATATGCTCCTTTTCCTCTCAATCTAAAATCAGTATTACTTTGTGTTCCAGCAGGAATTTTCATTTTCACATTTCCTTCTAATGTTGGAACTGTGGTTTCCCCACCTAAAACAGCTTTAGGCAAACTTATTTTATGGTCACAATAAATTTCAGTACCCTTTCTTTTAAAAACAGTGTGCTCTTTAACACTAATAACAATAAAGAGATCCCCGGGTGAACCACCATTTTCACCGGGTTCTCCCATTCCCGCAAGTCTTAGCCTATGTCCACTCTCCACTCCTGCCAATATTTTAACATTAATGGTTTTTCTTGCCTTTATCTTCCCGGCTCCATGACACACCTTACAGGGTGATTCAATAATCTGGCCGCTTCCTTTACATCTTGGACAGGCTTGTATATTTATGGATTGCCCAAAAAATGTATTCTGGGCCATTCTTATTTCACCTGTTCCATTACAATCAGGGCAGGTCTTTTTAGAGGTTCCTGGTTCAGCACCAGTTCCACCACAATGACTACAATTTTGCCAGGTTGGTATTTCTATCTTTTTTTCAGCACCAAAAGCGGCTTCTTTCAAAGTTACCTCTAAGTTGTACCTTAAACTGGCTCCTTTCCTGGCTCTTTCGCGTCGGTAAGTTCTTCGTGAACCACCTCCACCAAAAAAAGACTCAAATATATCACTAAAGCTGCCAAAATCATCCATGCCTTCCCCATAGAAATTCCTGAAATCAAAACCTGCTCCAGCATCAGCGGTATCAGCTGAACCAAATTGGTCATATCTTGCCCTTTTTTCCGGGTCACTTAATACTGAATAGGCTTCTCCGATTTCTTTAAATTTCTTTTCCGCTTCTTCTTTTTTGTTGGGATTAGCGTCAGGATGATATTTTAAAGCCAATTTCCGATATGCTTTTTTAATTTCTTCCTGACTTGCATCTTTACTAATATTCAGGATTTGATAATAATCTTTATTTGCCAAAACAATAATCCCTTTCTAGATTATATTTTTCTATATTATTATTTTAAAATATATACTTCCCTTTTATTTTATTTAACCTTATTTTACTATGCTGATAATCTTATAATAATCGTTGAATTTCCCGTCTTCATCGATTTATTGTATAAGAATCGGGAAATCCAACGAAATTAATATCTTGATGAATATTATTTATTCAATTACTACTCTTTCTTGTCGTCATTTTCTTCCTGATATTCAGCATCATAAACTTTTTCTTCTTTTTGGGAATCACTGGATTCTTCTTGAGATTGATTACCTGTAGACTCCTCTGTCCCTCCAGTCTGGCCTTGTTGTTGTCCCTGATCAGGGCCAGAAGACTGTTTATACATTTCTTCAGCCAGCTTATGAGAAGAATTTGTTAATTTTTCTATTCCCGCTTTCATTTCTTCTATATTGTCATCCTGCATAGCTTTTCTTAGCTGACTAATATTGTCATTGATTTCATTCTTCAGGCTATCATTTACCTTATCACCTGCATCTTTTAATGTTTTTTCAGTTGTATAAACTAGCGTATCTGCCTGATTATGTAATTCAACTTTTTCCTTTTGCTTAAGGTCATCTTCTGCGTACTGTTCCGCTTCTTTAATTTTCTTCTGAATTTCTTCTTCAGTCAAACCACTAGAATGTTTAATGGTTATTTTTTGCTCTTTTCCAGTACCTTTATCCTGTGCTTTAACATTAAGTATACCATTGGCATCAATATCAAAGGATACCTCAATCTGGGGAACACCTCTTGGTGCAGGCGGAATTCCAACTAACTGAAAACGCCCTAAGCTGGTATTATCCTTTGCCATAGGCCGCTCACCCTGTAATACATTTATATCAACGGCAGTTTGATTATCAGTGGCAGTTGAAAATATCTGTTTTCTAGATGCCGGAATTGTGGTGTTCTTTTCAATCAGCTTTGTGGAAACACCACCCAAAGTCTCTATACCTAATGACAAAGGAGTTACATCCAGTAACTGAATATCCTTGACATCACCTTTTAATTTGCCTGCCTGGATAGCAGCACCCATAGCAACCACTTCATCAGGATTTACTCCTTTATGCGGTTCTTTCCCAAATATTTTCTTAACTATCTCATGAACCTTAGGCATTCTAGTTTGACCACCTACCAGAATCACCTCATCAATGTCATTAGATGTTAATTTTGCATCAGCAAGTGCCTTATTGCAGGGTTCTATAGTTCTTTCTAGTAAATCATCGGTAAGCTGCTCTAATTTTGCCCTGGTAAGTGTATAGTTCAAGTGCTTAGGGCCGCTGGAATCTGCCGTAATGAATGGCAAATTAATATCAGTTTCAATTGATGATGATAATTCGCATTTTGCCTTTTCTGCTGCTTCCTTTAATCTCTGTAATGCCATTTGGTCTTTACTTAAATCGATTCCCTGGTCTTTTTTAAAATTATCAATGAGCCAGTTTATGATACGCTGGTCAAAATCATCACCACCTAAAAAGGTGTCACCATTTGTTGATTTAACTTCAAAGATGCCTTCGCCTATATCGAGTATAGAGATATCAAAAGTGCCTCCTCCCAGGTCAAAAACAGCTATTTTTTCACTCTTTTTCTTGTCTAGTCCATAAGCTAGAGATGCAGCTGTAGGTTCATTTATAATTCTTAAAACATTTAATCCTGCTATACGGCCTGCTGCCTTTGTTGCTTCACGCTGATTGTCATTAAAATAAGCAGGAACAGTAATAACTGCGTCCTTTATTTCTTCTCCAATATGGTCTTCGGCCGATTGTTTTAGTTTCTGTAAAATCATTGCTGATATTTCCTGCGGACTATATTCTTTATCCTTGGCCTTAATCATTACATTTGTATGTTCACCTTCAACAATATCATATGACAGAACTTTCTTTATTTCCTGAACTTCCTGGTCATTATATCTTCGGCCAATAAACCGTTTAACTGAATAAATTGTATTTTTTGAATTGGTAACTGCCTGCCTTTTGGCCAGCAATCCTACTAATCTTTCTCCTTTTTTGCTAAATGCTACAACTGACGGTGTAGTCCTGCTTCCTTCTTTATTTTCTATTACAACAGGCTGTCCACCTTCCATAACGGCAACAACCGAATTTGTTGTACCTAAATCTATTCCAATTGCTTTAGCCATAATTCCTTCCTCCTTATATCTTACTCTTCATTATTTTTATTTTTTTTATTATTATTCGAAGATTTTTCAATATCATTATCTTCGCTTATTTTATTTTCATCTGATTGACCTTTGCAAACTTTTACTACTGAAGGTCTAATTACCTGGGATTTTAAATAATATCCCTTGGTAATTTCCTCAGTTATAGTATCTTCCGGATATTTTTCTGATTCTACCTGCATTATTGCTTCATGGCAATAAGGGTCAAACTTTTCCCCAACTGCTTTAATAGGGCTTACCCCTTCTTGCTCTAATATTTTTCTGAATTCCTTTAATATACCCTTGATCCCCTCTCTGATTGATTCAGAATGGCTTTCTTCATTTTTCGAATAAGAAGCGGCCCTTTCCAGATTATCTACAACTGATAAAAGTCGACAAATTAAATCTTTGTTAGCATATTCCAAAAAATCTTTCTTTTTCTTTTCTTCCCTTTTTTTAAAATTTTCGAAATCGGCTTGCATTCTTATCAATTGTTCTTTGTAATAATTTATATTTTCCTCTTTTTGAACAAGCTCTTTTTTTGCTTTATTCAATTTGGACTCTAATATTTTCAACTCATCATCCTGTTGACCCAATAATTCCACCAGATCATTTTTTTTCATTTTTATATATTTTTCTTTATTATCTATTCTTGTTGTATCCTTTTCTTCTTTTTTCTTTTTGCTGTCCATTCTTAGCCTCCATTATGTTTATATATCACATCATTATATGTATTTATATCTAAATTATCTTTAAATTTATTTTATTCAGACAATATCTGACTTAAGCGCCCTGCAATGAAATCCAATATTGAAATTGCCTTTGGGTAATCCATGCGAGTCGGACCAAGAACACTGATTGCACCCATTGGTTTTCCTTTAATAGTATATTGTCTTGTTATGACACTACAGTCCTCTATAACTTTTTCTCCTAATTCGCTTCCTATGACAATATCAAACTGTTTCCTCAAAATAGATTTTTTTATAATCTGTACTAAATTCTTCTCTTCTTCTATAAAATCAAAAAGATAATTTAGCTTTTCTATTTCTTTAAATTCCGGCTGTTTCAGAATATAGCAACGATTGCCTAAAAAAACATTTTCTTCCTCATCGTTAAAATCAAAACAATTTTCTATTAATTTCCAGATAGATTCCAGTGTTCGATATTTGAAATAATACTGATATATTTTTTCTAGCATTTCATCATTGACAATTTCCAAACTCTTACCGTAAAATTCCCTTTTTATAATCCCGGCGATTGCCTCTAAATTTTCTTCTGATATTTCAAAACTGGCCTTCATTATTTTTTGGAAATATAATCCACTATTAGTAATCAAAGTAACTAAAATACGGTTATTGTCCAATGAGATAAAACGAATATCCTTCAAAGTATCTTGCACCATGTTTGGTGCCAGTACTACTCCTAAATTGTTTGTTAATTTAGAAATTAACTTTGAAGTAATTCTCATTATTTCCTTAAATTCTTTTTTTATTTTATAGTGTTCGGTAATTTCTTTTTGTTCATTCGGGCTTAGATTAATATTGTTTTTTGACATTAAATGGTCTACATAGAAACGATATCCTTTGTCTGTTGGTATTCGACCAGCAGAGGTATGCGGTTTTTTTAAGAAACCATTTTTTTCTAACATCTGCATGTCATGTCGTATAGTTGCCGAACTAACATCTAAACCATATTTTTTTACAATCATCTCTGAACCAATTGGTTCTGCCGTAGTAATATAGCGATAAACGACTGCATTTAAAATAGTTTTCATCCTATCATTAATTACCATAATTATCACCTCAAATTAGCACTCTATCAATGAGAGTGCTAATCACTTAAATAACATAGCACTACCCAAAATATTTGTCAAGCCTTAACATAATTTTATTATACATTTTCTTGGCCATTTTTTTTATAGCTTATATCACATTTCTTAACTCAGAAATTCCAAGAAGGCTTGATTTGATAATGCTATTCCTTTACTGGTTAAATAATAATGAGATTCGTTTTCCTGTAATAATCCTTGTTTTTTTAACATTCTTAACTGTTTTCCAAAAGCAGCTTCCATAGAAGTGCCAAAACGAACCGAAAAATCTCCTTTCCCAATCCCTTCCATCATACGTAAATTAAGTATTATTGTTTCAGACATCTCTTCTTTTTTGGGAAGAATTTCCTTTGATTCGATTGGTAGAATGTTATTTTTTAACAGATTAATGTATTGTTTTAAATCGCATACATTTTTAAAACGGCTCTTTTCTAGATAAGAAGTAGACGATACGCCTAAGCCCAGATATTGCCTGTTTTTCCAATAAATTTGATTATGAAAACAACGTTTACCAGGTAAAGAAAAATTTGAAATCTCATATTGTTCATAACCCGAATAATCGAAGAATTTTATGGCCTGATGGTACATTTTATAGGCAATATCATCCGAAGGTATTTTTAATATTCCTTTTTCTATTTTTTCTTGAAAAGGAGTATTATCTTCAATAGTAAGACCATATAATGAGATATGCTCAGGGCGCAGCTTTATTACTTCCTCCAGTGTTTTTTTAAAGTTTCTGATATTTTGGTCAGGAATACCAAACATTAAATCAATATTTATATTTTTAATACCAGCATCCCTGGCAATTCTGTAGCTTTTGATTATTTCCTGTTTATTGTGTATTCGTCCTATTTTCTTCAGTAATCCATCATTAAAAGACTGAGCACCGATACTAAGCCTGTTAACACCAGCTACTAGAATTTCTTCTGCCTTTTTAGTATCAAATGTTACCGGGTTGCTTTCAATTGATATTTCAATATTTTTATTAATATTAAAATTTTTATAGCATGTTTCAACAATCCCAGCAATTGTTTTTCCACTTAATACGGTAGGAGTTCCCCCTCCAATGTATATCGACTCAATTAAAATTTCTGGAAATTTTTTGCTATAGATACCAGCTTCTTTTTTTAGGGCAACCACATAATTACTTTTCTCAATATCTTTTTTATCCGTTAATGAAAAAAAGCTGCAATAAGGACATTTGGAATAACAAAACGGGATATGTATATAAAGGCCCAACTTTGAATAATTCATAGTTATGCTTCTTAATTAAATTTTTAATACGCTCATAAATGCTTCCTGGGGTATTTCCACTTTACCAACTCTTTTCATTCTTTTTTTACCAGCTTTTTGTTTCTCCAGTAGTTTTCTTTTTCTGGTAATATCTCCACCATAACATTTTGCCAGTACATCCTTTTTTACAGCTTTAACAGTGGAGCGGGCAATAATCTTTTGATTTATTTTTGCTTGAATTGGAACATCAAACATCTGTCGTGGAATAACATTCTTCAAATTTTCTACCAGCTTTCGGGCCCTCTCGTAAGCTTTATCTTTATGACAGATAAAAGAAAGATTATCTACAGTATCCTGGTTTACCAATAAATCAACCTTCGTTAATGGTGATGCCTGAAAATCTACAATTCTATAATCCATACTGGCATATCCTTTGCTGATTGATTTGATACGGTCATAAAAATCAAACATGATTTCGCTTAAAGGTAAATTATAGACCAGCCGCGCCCGGTCCCGGTCAAGATACTCTAAGTTTTTAAAAACCCCTCTTTTATCCTGTACAAGCTCCATAATTCCTCCCAGGAATTGACTGGGCAAGACAATTGTCAACTCGATAAATGGTTCTTCAACAAATTCAATAATATTCGGTTCAGGCAAGGAAGAAGGGTTGTTAATCTCTATTACCTGGTTATTTTTTAAATGAACCCGGTAAACTACACTTGGAGTAGTAGCAATTATTTGTATCTGATACTCTCTTTCCAATCTTTCCTGAATTATTTCCATATGCAAAAGACCTAAGAAACCACACCTGAAACCAAAACCTAATGCAGGTGAATTTTCTGCAATATAACTAATTGAAGAATCGTTTAAACTAAGTTTATCAAGGGCATATTTGAGATTATGGTAATCATCATTTTCTACCGGATACATGCTGCAAAAAACTACCGGGGATACTTTTTTATATCCTGGGAGCCTTTCCTGTGAAGGATTGACTGCATCAGTGATAGTATCTCCAACCTTAGTAAGGCTTATGTCTTTAAAACCGGCTGTTAGATAACCAACATCACCTACTGAAAGCTGTTCAACTTTTTTTCTTTTTGGGCTGAATATTCCAGTCTCGGTAACTTCATAAGTCCTTCTATTAGACATTGTCTGTATTTTCATTCCCGGTTTCACTGCCCCATTAACAATTCTTAAATATACAATTGAGCCCTGGTATGAATTATAAACAGAGTCAAAAATCAATGCCTGCAGAGGATTGTCCATTCTCCCCCTGGGATGAGGGACATACTTTACTATAGCTTCCAGAACTTCCTTGATTCCAGTTCCGTCTTTAGCACTGGTTAGAAATATAGGACTACTTTCTAACCCTTTTATCTTTTTAACCTCTTCTGTTATCTTATCCGGATTGGCAGTCGGTAAATCAATTTTGTTAATAAGTAATATTATATTTAGATTATTTTGCAAAGCCATTTCAACATTAGCAATGGTTTGGGCTTGGATACCTTGAGCAGCGTCAATAACCAGCAGGGCTCCTTCGCAGGCAGCCAAACTTCTCGAAACTTCATATGAAAAATCAACATGACCTGGTGTATCAATTAAATTAAAAATATATTGATGACCATCGTTAGCCTTATATAATAGCCTGACAGCTTTTGATTTAATAGTTATCCCTTTCTCTCTCTCTAAATCCATATCATCAAGAATCTGGTCTCTTCTTTCTCTTTCGCTTATAGTCTCAGTTAGTTCTAGGATTCTGTCTGCAATGGTAGATTTACCATGGTCAATATGAGCAATTATGGAAAAATTTCTTATTTCCTCAACTTTAGGCATTTATATCCTCTTCCTTTAAATTTCCTTTAATTATTTTACCAATTATTTTTCTAGCATTCCTAAATTCCGGGATACCAAATATTATACCACTAAAATAATAAACGATTAATCCGAGTAATATAGATATAAATACTTGTCCGAACTGTACTATTTTAACATTCAGGTCAAGATTATAATCAAAAAATCGAGAAACAAGCCAACAGGAAACACCCATAAAAAAGGAAGCCGAACAGATTTTCCCAAAAAAACCAACTAGTTCTCGGGAAAATATTCCCTTAACCTTCCTGTTTAAGGCAAAGGAGAGTATGACTAAATGCGCAATAGCCGCAATTGAAGTTGCCAGTGCAATACCGGCATGTGCCAGGTAACGTACTAAAATAATATCTAATACGATATTGAATACGACTACCACCATCCCTATTTTTAAAGGAGTTCGTGTATCTTTAAGTGCATAAAATGTGCTTATTACCAGCCTTAAAGTTGCCAGTGCAAATAAACCCACTGTATAACAGACCAGTGCAATTTCTGTTAAACGAGTATCCTGGGAACTGAATACTCCATGCTCATAAAATAATCGTATTACTGGCTGGCTTAACACAATTAACCCTACAGTAGAAGGTAAAATAAAGAATGACAAAATCTTAATCCCAAATGTAAAACTATCTCCCATTTCTGCAAATTGCTTTTTTGATACATTTTGGGAAAGTGTCGGGAGAATAGCTATCGACAACGCAATGCCAAATACCCCTAATGGGAATTGCATCAACCTGTTAGCATAATATAAGGCAGAAATGCTGCCATGGGCAAGATAAGAAGCGATAATACGGTCAACTACGAAATTTATTTTATCAATTGCCAGACCAAACATTGCAGGTATCAATAACTGGAAAAGGTTCTTTATACCCGGTTCATTTAAATCAATAATAAATTTATAATTGAAATGTTTTCTAATAAGTGCAGGTACATGTATCAACATCTGAAAAATACCACCGATTATTACACCAAGCGACAAACTAAAAATTCCCATACCTTTAGAGTAAATAAAGGCAAAACAGATGATTCCAATGTTTAACATTGCCGGCGCAAATGCGGGAATAAAAAATTGTTTATAAGAATTTAATATTCCCATAAAAAGAGCAGCAACTGCTGCAAATCCGATATAGGGGAACATTATCTTAGTTAATTGAACGGTCAGCTTAAACTTTTCAGGTTCCATCCTGAAACCGCTTGCAACAATATTGACTATCAATGGTGCTCCTAAAATCCCAAGTATTATGATTATTATCAATACAACAAATAGAATGTTTAGCACATTACTGGCAAAAGTATCTGCTTTCTTTTGGTTATTATGAGTAAGATAATCGGAGAAAACTGGAATAAAAGTAGTATTAAGCGCACCTTCTCCCAAAAAGCTTCTCAACAGGTTTGGAATCATAAAAGCTACGAAAAAGGCATCTGTCTCAAGTCCGGCTCCAAACCTATTAGAAATAACCATTTCTCTGCCTAATCCTAAAACCCTACATAAGAGTGTTGCGAACATAACTATACCGGTGTATTTTGCTACCCTGTAATTATTATTTGTCATCTTACTAAGTACCCCGTATATTCATCAAAATAAGATTTAAAGCTGCTTGATTTTAACTATAAAAGATGTTAAAATTTACCAGCAAAATATTTTTTGAAAGGAAAAAACTATTATGCCTATTATTAAATCTGCTAAAAAAAGAGTTAAAATATCAGAAAGACAGCGCTTAAGAAATTCTGCTTACAAATCAAAAATAAAAACACTAATCAAAAAATTTGAAAAATCACTTAATACCGAGAATACTGAAGATGCCAATCAAATTTACCAGCAATGCATATCTGCTTTAGATAAAGCGGTACAAAAAGGAATTCTGGCAAAAAATACTGTTGCCCGGAAAAAATCATTATTATCAAAAAAACTACGTATATTTTCTCAAGCCACTCCGGATAATAAAGCCCAAGTTCAGGATGATGATAAAGTTAAAAAATAAAATAATTTTTATTTAATTAGTTATTTTTATTACCAGCTGTTCTAAGACCATAACAGGATTTAAATATCCTGTTTTTAATTTTTTTTCGGCATCTAACAGATAATGATAGCTATTTTTTAATCTATCAAACTGAAATTTCTGAGATTGCTTAATTAATTTATCTATAACAAAAGGAGGGAGATTTGTATCTCCCTTTATTTTTTTCTTATTATCTTTAAATGTTTTTGCCTTTAATATTAATTTTATTTGCCTGCTTATCATAGTCAGTAATGACAACGGATGATATTCATTCTCTTGCAGGACTCTTAATAAAGCCAGGGCTTTTCTGGTTTTTCTCTCCCCTATAGCATCAACGAAGTTAAAAATATTGCCTTCTTCTGAGCCAAAAAAATTGATAACTATATCTTCTTTAGTAATACTGGACTTACCCTCTCCCAAATAACAAATAATTTTTTCTATTTCATTATTTATTCTGCCTAAATCATTGTCTGTGAGTTTCTGTAAATAATATAGGGCTTCGGGCATTATTTTTACTTGTTTCTTGTTTAATCTCTGGTTCAGCCATTGTTTTACCTGATATGATGTTGGTTTTTTTAGGGAAACAATGCTCCCGAATTGTCTGATTTTGGCTAAAGGAATATTTTTGGGAATTTGTTTTTTTAAACTGAATATAAAAATAGTTATAGCATTATCCTGAAAAGATTTGTTTTTAATAAAATATTCCAGCTTTTTGACATATGCAGAATTTAATTTCTCAAAATTTTTAATAATTACAACCTGTTTTTCAATTCCTAAAGGTAATGACTTAATAGAATTAACTAAACGATTAAAATCAGTATTTTCTCCATAAAATATTTCACAATTTACAGATTTTTTATTGTTGCCAAAAAAACTTCTTATTGTATCTTGGATTATATTGTGTAGATAATTTTCTTCACCATATAAAAGATAAATTGGTTTTAAATATTTATTTTCAATTTCTTTTTGCAATCCAAAGAAATCAAGAGTTTGTATTTTATTCATTAAATAATTACCTTAAAGTGCTTATGTAATACTTTTTACCATCGGTTTTTATTATAATAGTCCCATTTAAGTCAGTGCGAAAAACCTTTTGGCATTTGTTTTCCAATCTTTTAACTACATCCAGATGGGGATGCCCAAAATTATTTAAACCAACAGAAATAACTGCTATTTGCGGTTCTACATTATTTAAAAAAGTCTTGCTGGTAGAGCTATTGCTTCCATGATGTGCAACTTTTAAAATATCACATTTTAATAGAGAGCTGTTTGTGTTTGATAACAAGCTCATTTCAGCATTTTTTTCAATATCACCGGTAAATAAAAAACTTGCATTTTTATAGTGTAATTTTAGCACAATTGAATTATTATTGAAATCTCTTTCCTCTGAATATTCAAATCTTTTAATTGGATTAAGAATTGCAAACTCAATTTCAGGACTTATTTTTATTAAATCTCCAGCTTGTGTTTGATAATAGGAAATGTTTTCATTTTCTAGGATAAAAGACTTAAATGCAAGGTAGTTTTCCTCAGGGTATTCTAATTCATTATCAACAACCAGGGTAACCTTCATTTCTTCCAATACAGGAAGCAATCCCTCCAGGTGATCGAGATCCGGATGAGTTAAAAACATAACATCAATATGATTAACTCCCTTTCTCCTTAGATATGGAATAACGGTATTTATCCCAACATCAAAATCACTAAAAGGAGTGCCACCTCCATCAATCAGAATGTTCTTTTCTTTGGGTGTTTGTATAAAAATGCAATCCCCCTGCCCCACATTAATAAAATGAACTGCAAGTAAGGATTGAGGAAAAAGTAAATTGCCCACTAATAACACAAAACTGCATGATACGATAACCCAAAACCTGCGTTTTTTCTTTAGTACATCATATTTAGACCAAAAATATAATGAATAAAAAATAATTACAATAATAAAATAATAGAAAATTATTGTTAATATTCCAGGCTGTGCTATATATTTATAAGCAAAAGGTAATAATGATAATCGTTGCCCTATCATTACTAATCCCTCGATTAAAAAATTATTGCATAATGCTATCAATCCAGCTAATGGCAAAAATACAAATGATACAACAATAGAAATCAAGGCAATAACAATAATAATCCCAATCATGGGAACAATTACAATATTAGCTAAAATTGAGATAAGCGATACTTTATAAAAAAAATAGGCAGACAATGGTAATACCCCTAACCACGCAGACAAAGAAACTGAAAATATTTTGCGCAAATATTCTGGCAGGAATGGTAATTTTGCCTCTATAATGGGAGCAAATGCGACAATAGCAAACGTAACCAAAAAAGATAACAGAAATCCTGCGTCATAGAGATATAAGGGCTGACACAGTAATATTATCATAGCTGACAGATAGAGACTGTTATATATATGATAGGGACGATTAAAGTATCTTCCTATAAGAACAATCGCAAACATTATAGCTGCCCTACTCACTGATGGTCGAAAGCCAGTCATCGCAGCATATCCCAGCATTATGCCAATAATAATGAAATATTTGAATTTTTTCTTTAATATTTTCTCTGGTATTAAATTAAAAAGAAAAAGTAAAATTACTGTAAATATTCCTACATGCAGTCCTGAAATAGCAAGTATATGCATCACACCTGCATCTTGAAAAATACCTTTTAACTCCTGTGTTATTCCTGTTCTTTCTCCGGTAATAATTGCCTTAACCAGCATTTTCCCGGGATTTGTTGTATAAATTTTTTCAATTTGCCTTATTATTTGACTTTTTGTGTTATAGATAATGGAAATAAGATTTATTTCATTATTATGTTTAATAGTTTCAATTTGATTTAGAGGTATGCTACCAGTTAGAAAAATTCTTTGCCTTGCCAAATAATCACGATAATTAAATTCACCAAAATTCCCAGGCAATGCCGGTTCTTTTAACAATACCACTGTCTTGACGACATCCCCTGTTTTTATAATATTTTCCAAGCCATGTATCCTCAATAAAACATGTCCACTAACCTTATAATTCTTGCCATCTACCATAAACAAATTACTGTTCACCTGCAATTCCTGGTAATTATAATTTTCATTTACATCAGCTTTCCAAACAGTTCCACAAATTTGTCCCTGTTTTTCAGCAAACTGATAGATATTATTAGAACCATGTGGCTGCAAATTGTAGGCGGTGTTAGCCATACCAAGAAATATAAAAAATGAGAAAAAGATAATGGTAGAAATTTTCCAATTATTATTAAAAGATAATATGCTAAGCAAAAAAACAACCAGGCAAATTACAAATAAACTAATATATCCAGAAAATGAAAAAATATTAGACAAAACTATACCAGAAATATAGCACGATAATGTTAAAAGAAGGGGGTTATTAACATGTGGCAATGTATGAACCTGGTTAATATACAGTGATATACTCCTTAATGCTCTCGTACCTCTTATCGCCTATACCACTTACATTCTTAATATCTTCGGTATCTCTAAACAGTCCGTTTTTCTCGCGATATTCCAGAATTGTTTTAGCTAAAACAGGCCCGATACCTGGCAAGGACTCCAATTGATGAGAACTGGCAGAGTTAAGGTTTATCAGGGTATTATCGGAAGAATATTGATATTGCTCCATCACCTGGTTTGTCGGTACATTTTGATTATTGCAGTCCAGGTTGTTTTCTAAGATAAATGGAATAACTATTTTTTGCCCATCATAAATATGTGCCGCTAAATTGACAGCATCAACGTTTGCCTTTTCTGTTTCTCCCCCTGCTATCTTCACAGCATCAATTATTCTTTTATCCTTGTTTACCTTATATACCCCAGGATTATTCACTGCTCCTGAAACATGAACTATACATATTTCTTCTTCAGCTTTTTGGGTATCTTTTTCTATAGTATCCTCGGTTGGATTAACTGTAGACACAATTGTGATGGCATCACTTTTTTTACTATATAATTTCCAGCCAAAAAACGTTAAAAGAATTGTAAAGATAATAAGAAAGACAATTTTTTCTTGCCTTGAAAGGTTAAACATATATATAATATACCTCTTTTTTGTTCACTTTCTTCCATGACAAAATTTTTTTAGACATTATTTTTTAAAAAATAAGCTTCTGCTTCTCCAACTGTATACAAAGATCCTGTAACACAAATTAAATCATCTTTTTCTGCTATCCTGAGTGCTTCCTGAATTGCAGCATCAACAGTATTCTTTTCAATAATTTTCTCCGGGTTAATATAATTACCAGCTTCCCGGGCAAGAATGTGTGTAGGTGTAGCCCTGGGATTATTTGCCATAGTGAGAATAATTTGATTTGAAATAGGAACAATGTTTTTTAGAATACTTTGATAATCTTTATCGCTAAATATTCCTAATATAGCTATTATTTTTTTATTCGGAACAAATCTTTTTAAATTTTCGCCAAATCTAGCAACACCGTTGGGATTATGAGCACCATCCAAAATAACCATCGGCTCTCTCCGAACAATTTCAAACCTTCCTGGCCATTTAGTATTGTATAAACCTTCAGAAATTGCCTTTGTATTAATTTTGTAATTTTTACTATTTAATATTTCCGCCACCGCAATTGCCATGGAAGCATTTTCGACCTGATATGTTCCTGCCAGCGGAATATGCATATTTTGATAATCAGCAAATATTCCTGAGTAGTTAAAATTACTGCCTTCTAAATCAGAAAAAATGAGGTGTGGATTAATTTCCTTTCCAACTGAATACAACTTAGAATGTCTTTTTTTAGTAATAGCAGCTATTACTTCGTGAGCGTCCTGGTATTGTTTGGCATTAATTACATTGGTATTTTTTTTAATGATATCTGCTTTTTCACCAGCAATATCAGACAACGTATTTCCTAATTTATCCATATGGTCATAATCAATATGGCTAATAATTGAAATAAGAGATTGGCAGATATTAGTAGCATCCAGACGTCCACCTAATCCTGCTTCCATTATTGAAAAATCCACATTATTTTTATAAAAATATAGAAATGCCATAACGGTTATTACTTCAAAAAAAGTTGGATGCTGGTAACCATCTGTAGTTGCGACTTTTTTAATGGCTGGTTTAACCCTTTCCAGAAGAGAGCACACCTCATGCTGCGAGATTTCTTTTTCATTTACTTTCATTCGTTCCTGAAAATGTACCAGATGAGGTGAAGTATACAAGCCAACTTTATATCCAGCAGCCTTTAAGATTGAAAATAACATGGCTGCAGTAGAACCCTTCCCGTTGGTTCCGGCAATATGGATTACCTTAGTTTTCAAATGAGGATTATCAAACAAAGATAACAATAAACCTATGTTCTTTAACCCTAACTTAATGCCATATTTATTTAAACCATAAATATACTCAATTGCTTGATTGTAATTCATCATATTGATTTGAGTGCCTTCAGATTTTTCTCAATTCTATCGCGTATATCAGTGAGCTCTTTAATCTTTTCTCTTTCTTTCTTAATTATATTTTCAGGAGCCTTCTGAATAAAATCAGCGTTATTCAGCTTTTTATTAATAACAATCATATCTTTTTCGGTCTTCTGTACTTTCTTTTCCAGTCTTTGTATTTCTGCCTCTAAATCAATTACGCCGGCTAAAGGAATAAAGATTTCTATGTCCTCCAAAACCCCGGTAGCAGAACACTCTGGTTTCTCTAAAGAATTTCCTACCTGGAAAGAGTGAACATGGGCTAGATTTTTTATGAATGGTAAATTTTCTTTAATTAATTCTTCTTTTTCGTTATTAACAACATTAATAAATACATCAATCCCCTTTGCGAGTGGAATATTCATTTCAGCCTTAATATTACGAATTATTTTTATTACTTCTTGTATAGTTAATACTTTTGCTTCCAAATCCTTTTTAGTTTTTACTTTTTCGTACTCTGGCCAGCTAGAGATTGAAATGCTTATTTCATTATGAGGTATTTTTTGCCATATCTCTTCAGTAATAAATGGCATAAATGGGTGCAGTAATCTCAATATATTATCCAGTACAAACCATAAAACATATTGAGCTGTTTTCTTTTCTGCAGTTCCATTTTTGCTGTATAGAGTCTCTTTTATCAGTTCAACATACCAGTCACAAAAATAATTCCAGCTGAAATCATAAATAGTCATAGCAGCATCACTAAATTTAAAATTATTGAGGCTTTCAGTAACCTTTTTAACAGTATTATTCAACTGGTAGAGTATCCACTCATCAAATATACTGTATTTCAAATCTTCTTTTTTCACTTCTTTCGGGTCAAAATTATCCAGATGAGTTAGCGAAAAGCGGGCTACATTCCAAATCTTATTGGTAAAGTTTCTGAATGTCTCAATCTTTTCTTTTGCCAATCGGATATAATTAGCTTGAATAGTCAAAGCAGCCAGGGTCATTCTCAGGGCATCAGCGCCATATTGATCAATCATTAATAACGGGTCAATAACATTTCCTTTTGATTTACTCATTTTTTTGCCTTCAATATCTTTTATTAGAGGGTTTATGAAGACCTTTTCGAAAGGAATGTCTTTTTTAAATCTTAGTCCCATCATCATCATTCTGGCAACCCAGAAAAATATAATATCAAATCCGGTAATTAATAATGAAGTTGGATAAAATTCCTCTAAATCCGGGGTGTCTTCCGGCCAGCCGAGTGTAGAAAAAGGCCACAGGGCAGAGCTAAACCAGGTATCAAGCACATCTTTATCCTGGACAATATTTTTGCTATGACATTTAGAACATTCCGATGGGGCCTCCATTAGAACCATCATTTCTTCACATTCCTGGCAATACCATACGGGTATCCGGTGTCCCCACCATAATTGCCGAGAAATACACCAATCACGGATATTATACATCCATTCGAAATAGACCTTAGACCATCTTTTAGGGACAAAAGTTGTTTTATCTGTTTCGACAGCATCAATAGCCGGCTTAGCCAGTTCCTCTATCTTTACAAACCATTGTTTGGAGAGATATGGTTCGATTACCGTATCACATCTATAACAATGCCCTAGTGAATGACGGTAATTCTCAACTTTTTGCAAATAACCTTTTTCTTCAAGGTCTTCAATAATCTTTTTACGACATTCCATAACACTCATATTATTATATTCACCGGCATTTTTATTTGTTGTTCCATCATCATTCAGGATATTTATTTCTTCAAGTTCATGCCTCTGCCCTAATTCAAAGTCATTTAAATCGTGGGCAGGAGTAATTTTTACTGCACCTGTGCCAAATTCCGGGTCCACATATTCATCAGCAACAATCGGCAGTTCTCTTCCTACTAAAGGCAATATTGCCACTTTACCAATATATTTTTTATATCGCTTATCTTTTGGGTTTACAGCAATTGCAGTATCACCAAGCATGGTTTCAGGTCTGGTAGTAGCAACAGTTATTTTTTTGTCGGTTGAATCCTTAAGAGGATATTCTATATAATATAATTTAGCATTTTCTTCTCTCTGCTCAACTTCAATATCTGCCAGTGCTGTTTGGCAGCGTGGACACCAATTAATAACATAGTTAGAGCGATAAATAAGTTCTTCCTCGTATAATGTGACAAATACTTTTCTTACTGCTTTTGATAATCCCTCATCAAGAGTAAATCTCAAACGGGACCAATCACAGGAACAACCTATCTTCTTTAGCTGATTTAAAATATTAGAGCCATATTTATCCCGCCATTGCCAGGCCCGTTTGGTAAATTCCTCCCTGCCAATGTCATATCTGGTTTTACTTTCTTTTGCTATTTCTCTTTCTACAACATTTTGAGTAGCAATACCAGCATGGTCAGTGCCGGGTAACCACAACACGTTAAACCCTTGCATCCTTTTCCATCTTATAATAATATCCTGTAAAGTATTATTTAAGGCATGTCCTATATGCAAAGAACCGGTTATATTTGGAGGTGGCATTACTATTGAGTAATTATTTTTCTTATCTTTGTTATTTTTGGCAGTAAAAATACCATTTTCCAACCAAAAATTATACCAGTTATCCTCGACTGTTTTAGGATTATAAACAGGTTGTAATTTATTTTGCTGTTTTTGGTCCATTTTTTTCTCCTCTGTATGTTCTTTTTGTTTTAAAAATAATCATATAATAAAAAAACCCTTTTCATCCTTTTAAGGGCGAAAAGGGTTCGTGGTACCACCTTAATTCCTGTTCTTATTTCCAAATAAAAACTCAAAAACAGGCACTCAATATAGTTTTAACGGTTCAACCGGTTATCTTACTGTTATACTTCAGAAAATGGCTCAGGGAGGACGTTCAATATAAACCGTTGAACCAGTCATATTTACTCATTCCCGTCATTGCCAATTTATTACTGCTTTTGCTATCTTACAATGATTAGCCCAGGATGTCAAGAATGCCAGCAACTTAAATGTTCAGGCAGTTTCTCTCTCTTTTTTTTCATTATTATCATTGTCTGTTAAAATAGGAATCTCATTATTTTCAATAACTTTTTTGGTAATAGTGCAACCTTTAATATTTCTCATTGATGGAATCTTATACATAATATCCAACATTGATTCCTCAATAATTGACCTGAGACCCCTGGCACCAGTCTTTCTGTTTAAGGCCTTTTCAGCGACAGCCCCCAGTGCCGGACGAGTAAATTTTAGACTTACTCCCTGGTTTTTCAGCATCTGCTGATACTGTAATGTAATTGCATTCTTTGGTTTAGTCAAAATATCTATCAAGGCATCTTTTTCAAGATAACCAATGGTCGAAATAATCGTTAATCTACCAACCAGTTCCGGAATCAATCCAAATTTTATCAAATCTTCTGGCAATACATTGGCAAGGACTGAATTATTTAAACCTTTTTTATTGCCATTTCCATATATATCGGCATTAAAGCCAATTTGGTGTGCCTGCATTCTGCTTTTTATGATATTTTCCAGTCCTTCAAAAGAGCCTCCACAGATAAAAAGTATCTGTGAGGTATCAATTTCAAGATTCTTTTGATGAGGATGTTTTCTCCCTCCCTGTAGAGGCATAGTGGCTACAGTTCCTTCAATAATCTTTAACAATGCCTGTTGGACTCCTTCTCCGGAAACATCTCTTGTAATTGAAGGATTTTCGGATTTTCGGGCTATTTTATCAATTTCGTCAATATAAATAATCCCATTCTGGGCTTTTTCAATATCTTCATCAGCAGCATGATATAATTTTAGAAGTACATTTTCTACATCATCGCCTACATATCCGGCTTCAGTTAAAGTAGTAGCGTCAGCAATGGCAAAAGGTACCTCCAGCTTTTTTGCTAAAGTTCTTGCAAGTAATGTCTTGCCACATCCGCTCGGTCCCAATAAGAGAATATTACTTTTTTCCATTTCAATAAAATTACTTGTTTTTTTGGCTTTTTCATCACCCTGTTTCCTGGAAAGATTATTTTTTATTCTTTGATAGTGATTATACACTGCCACCGAAAGAATCTTTTTGGCTTTCTCCTGTCCAATAACATATTGGTCAAGATAATTTTTAATCTCTTCAGGAATTGGTATATTTTTTATAGAAAAATGCTCATTATTATTTATCTTTTTTTTATCATCTTTCAGGATATAACTGCAAACATTGATGCATTCACTGCAGATATTGACCCCATTTGGACCTGAAACAATTTTTTGGACTTCACTTTGGTCTTTACCGCAAAATGAACATTTCATTTTAAACACCTCAATCTTTTTTATAAATGATTATGAACGTTTTTTAATCACTTCATCAACAATACCATATTCTTTGGCTTCTTCACCGGTCATATAAAAATCCCGGTCTGTATCTTTTTCAATTCTTTCTAAAGGTTGATTAGTGTGAAAAGTCAGTATTTCGTTAATTTTTCTTTTAATTCTCAGTAATTCTTTGGTTTGTATTTCTATATCAGAAACCTGGCCTTGTGCTCCTCCTAAAGGTTGATGCAGCATAATCCGTGAATTAGGCAAAGAAGACCGTTTTCCTTGTGCACCAGAAGCAAGGATTAAGGCAGCTCCGCTGGCAGCCATTCCAATACAAATAGTTGCAACATCAGATTTTATATATTGTATAGTATCGTAAATGGCAATAGTAGAACTGACCGAGCCACCCGGGCTATTAATATAAATGAATATATCCTTGTCTGGTTCGTTCGCTTCTAAAAATAACAATTGAGCAATAATTATATTAGCAGCCTGGTCGTCTATCTCTGTACCAAGAAAGATAATTCTTTCTTTCAAGAGACGTGAGTATATATCATAGGATCTTTCTCCCTGGGGTGTTTTCTCCACCACAATCGGTACTAAATTCATAGTATTGTCCTCCTTTATTTTTCGTTAATAATAACCTGCTTTGATAATTTTTCCACTACTTTCTCTCTTTTGATTTGATCTTTCAGGTTATCCAAAGTTTTATTTTTCTCAAACATTGCCCGAACTTTTAATGGTTTTTGGTTAGTGCTTTCGGCAATTTCTTTTATTTTATTATTTATATCTTCCTCAGTAGCAATAATTTTATCATCCTGTATTATTTTGTCAATAACAAGTTCCTTTTTAATTTGTTTCTCGGCCAAAGAACGGTATTCTTTCTTCACTTTTGATTCATCGGCTTTAATCATTTTATAATAGTCTTCTATTGTCATTTTTCTTTTCTTTAAATCTTCTTTCAGATTATTTAGCATATTTTCTACCTGCTTATTGATTAAAACTTCAGGTACTTCAAACTTACACTTCTCTGCGACTTTTTCCATTAAATCCTCACTAAAATCATTTTCTGCCTGATACCTTGCTCTCTCTTCTAATTGTTTTTTAATATGCTGTTTTAACTCTTCCAGATTTTTATACTCACCTGCACTCTTGGCCAGCTTATCATCCAAAGGTGGAAGATCTTGTTCTTTTATATCTGAAATTTTAACCTTATAAGTTAATTCTTTCCCTGCCATTTTCTTATCATTAACATCTTCAGGGATTTTCATTTTTATCTCTTTTTCATCTCCGGGTTTTAATCCAACTAAATTATCAGTAAATTCTTTAGGAATCCTATCGCCCAGTTGAATCATTTGTTTTTCTTTTTTACCATCTGGAAGTAGTTCATCACCGGCAAAAGTTTCAAAATCAATAATCATAAAATCACCCATCCTGGATTCTCTATCAGTAACTTCTACTAATTTTCCATGGCTTTCTCTAATTCTTTCCAAATCATCGGTTATCTCTTTCTCGGTAATCTTTGGAATTTTCTTTTCAATTTTTATATCATCTAATTTAGGAATTTCAATATCAGGTTTGACCTCTAATTTCATTTTATAAATAAATGGTTTTTCCTTGTCAATCTGCACTAAATCCATATTGGGTACATCAATAGGGTCCAGTTCGCTTTTATCTATTGCCTGGGTATATGTTTCCTTGATGAGCTTTTCTGCAACTTGATGGTCAATATATTCTTTACCCAAATTCATCTCCAATATATTGATTGGTACACGACCGGTTCTAAATCCTGGAATTTTTACTTTTTGAGATAGTTCGCGGTAGATGTTATTAAATTCCTGCTGAACCTTTTCCTGGTCAATGGTTACTTTTACTTCTATTTTGTTATTTTCTTTTTTACCTTTTTCAATATTAATCATCTTAATATCCTACCTCCACAAATATTTGCGCAATCATAATAATACCGCAAAGATTCTTTGCGGTATTATTTATTTCCAATATCAATTTTACATATCTTCAAAATATTATATTAAAATCCTTATTTAATAAACAATTATTAATATATTATATAATATTAATACAAAAATTTTTTTGGTGCGAGAGGCGGGACTCGAACCCGCATGGAGTTACCCACTGGATCCTAAATCCAGCGTGTCTGCCAATTCCACCACCCTCGCAGGTCTAATATTATAAATGGTGGGCCGTACAGGTATCGAACCTGTGACACCCTGATTAAAAGTCAGGTGCTCTACCTACTGAGCTAACGGCCCAGAATATATTCAGGGGAAGAATCCCCTGAAACCCCTTTAATACTAATTTAAAAAACAAAAACTTTCAAGATATATTCTGACATTAGACAGAATATATTCAGGGGAAGAATCCCCTGAAACCCCTTTTTTAGGCGCGCTCGGAGGGACTCGAACCCCCAGCCCTTGGATCCGAAGTCCACAGCTCTATCCAATTGAGCTACGAGCGCTCAAAATGGGGTGAGCGATGGGATTTGAACCCATGACCACTGGAGCCACAATCCAGGGCTCTAACCGGACTGAGCTACGCCCACCATGCATTATCCTCTATCGCCTATGCGTGGCGCGCCCGGAGGGAGTCGAACCCCCAGCCTACGGATTAGAAGTCCGTTGCTCTATCCTATTGAGCTACAGGCGCCAGTTTAAATTTTTAATAATGGAGCGGGAAACGGGTCTCGAACCCGCGACAACCAGCTTGGAAGGCTAGTGCTCTACCAACTGAGCTATTCCCGCTAATGGTCGGGGTGAGAGGATTTGAACCTCCGACCCCCTGCTCCCAAAGCAGGTGCGCTAGCCAAACTGCGCTACACCCCGAAACAAAAGTATTATATAGTATATCAGTTTAGAAGTCAACAAAGTATCACCTTATTTTACAAGCTTTTTAAAACAGATAATACCATTATAAAGAAAAATACTTTTAAAATAAATAGGTTATAAAAAAATTCATTCATTAAAATTAAAATTTTCAATTATAATCTGTATCATTCTATCAAGGGCAATGGCACGATGGCTTATATTATTTTTTACATTTTTGCCTAACTGAGCGAAAGTTTTACTATAACCATCAGGTATAAATATAGGGTCATAGCCAAAACCTTCAGTACCTTGCGGTACATTAGTTATCCATCCCTGGCATATACCTTTAGTTAAGAATATTTTTTCATCGGTTTTCTCAGGAATGACCATACTCATAACACAGACAAAACGAGCTTTTCTTTGTTCTTTATTAGTATTTTCAAGTGCATTGAGGACTTTTCTAATTCTTTGTCTGTCTGTTTTCCCCCATCTCGAGGAATAAACTCCGGGGCTTTTACCAAGGTAGTCTATTTCTAATCCTGAATCATCTGCTATTGCAGGTAAATTTGTCCATTTTGCAACTGTCACAGCCTTAATTTTTGCATTATCAGCAAAAGTATTTCCGGTTTCTGCAATTTCAGGAATTTCAGGGTAATCGTCTAAAGATTCCAGAATAACTGGGAATTCTTTTAATTTAAATTTGATTTCTTTTAATTTTCCACGGTTATGAGAGGCAATTACTATCTTTAGCATAATTCTCCGATTATTTCTTTTTCTTTTTCAATCACCTGCCCTATTCCATTTTTAGCTAATTCAATGAGTAGGTTTAGATTTCTCATAGAGAAAGGGCGGTGTTCAGCAGTTCCCTGTATTTCTACAACTTCCTCTCTATCAGTCATTATCACATTCATGTCAACCTGTGCCTGGCTGTCCTCTTTAAACTCCAAATCAAGAAGCATTTCACCATCAACGATACCCACACTAATTGCACCGAGAAAGCGTTTGACAGGTATTTTTTCGATTTTTTTTTCTGCTTTTAAGTAACGCAAAGCGTCAATCATTGCAATAAAGGAACCTATAATCGATGTAGTTCTTGTTCCTCCATCTGCTTGAATAACATCACAGTCAATCCATATCATTCTTGGACCGAGCATATCTAAATCAGTTACCGCTCTTAAGGAACGGCCGACCAATCTTTGTATTTCCTGTGCTCTGCCATTGATTCTGCCTTTGACGGAATCCCGTATGTTACGTACCTGGTTAGCCCTGGGTATCATAGAATATTCGGCAGTAATCCAACCCTGCTGAGTCCCCCTTAAAAAAAGAGGCACTTTATCGTCTACACTTGCTGTACATATAACCTTGGTATCACCCATTTCAATTAATACTGAACCCTCTGAATATTTTACATAATTACGGGTTACCCTAAAAGGCCTGATTTCGTCAAATCTACGATTAAAAGTTCTTAGCATTATTCCTCTCGTTCCCTGCCATATAAGACAATTAAAATAATCGTTCTACTTAAATTTCATATATATAAATCATTTTTGTTTAAATCCAAAAATCTATATTTTTGAATTAGCAAGTTGAATAAATCTCTTTTGTTTTTATTATTTTTTTCTGTCAAGTATAAAATCAGCCAATTCATAAAAAAGGTTGGCCTTCTTTCCAAAAATGGAAAGACTATCTTTGGCCTCATTACAGTACTGTTGAGCTGCTTTTTTAGATTTTTCTATTCCAAATATCTCAGGATAAGTTGGTTTATCATCAATCTTATTATCTTCCTGTAAATCAAGAAGATCATCGGTAATTTGAAAAGCCAGACCAATCTTTTCACCATATTTTTCCAGAGCTATTATTTGCTCCTGGCTGGCATCAAGTAATAAAGCTCCTGTTTTCAAAGCTGCACATATTAAGGCCGATGTCTTTCTGCTATAAATACTTTCTATAAAACTATCATTACCTTTCTCATTGTTCCAGCTTATATCGTCAACTTGCCCTCCTAACATTTTCTGAGTACCGAGCATTTGCAGGATATTTTTTATTGCTGAAACTACAGAATTATCGGTTATTCCGTCTATTTGTGCATTGCGGCAAATAAAATCCATACCCAAAACCAGAAGGGCATCACCAGTAAGAACTGCCATTGCCTCACCAAATACCTTGTGACTGGTTAATTTTCCGCGTCTAAAATCATCATTATCCATACAGGGCAAATCATCATGCACCAGGGAAAAGTTATGGATTATTTCAATCCCAGCTGCAGCTGGTAATATTTTTTTATAATCTTCGCCTAATAACTCTGCAACCATTATAGTAAGTATAGGCCGAATCCTTTTCCCCCCGTTCAAAACAGTATAGCGAATAGACTGATGTATTGTTGAAGGCTCCTTGTTTTCCGGGGGAAGCTCATCTTCTAAATAATTATCAATAATTTTTTTCTTTTCCTTTAAATAAGAAGTCAATTCCATGTCAAGATTTTTCATCCTCTTCTTTATTTTGCACCGAGAAAGGTTCAGCGCTGTACTTGTTATTACCTTCTCTGGTTAATTTCTCTACTTTTTGTTTGGACTCATTTAGTTTTTTCATGCATTTATCTGAAAATTCCATACCCTGCTCATATAATTTTAATGCCTCATCCAAACTTAACTCACCTTTTTCCAATTCTTCAACAATACTTTCTAACTTTTTTAAAGAATCTTCAAAAGATGAATCCTCATTTTTTTTCTTTTGAGTGTTCATTTATATCCCTCCTTTTTGTTACATTTGCTGATATTATGCCATCACTTACCATAATATCTAAGAGACTATCTTTTTTAACCTGTTTTATCTCTTTGACAATTTTTTTAGCGGGCATTTCAAAACAAATACTATAACCGCGATTTAAAATAGCCCTGGGGCTAAGAGCAATTATTTTTTCTCTATAATTATTTAATATATTTTCATTCATATTAATGATATATTTTATGTTTAATTTTAAACGATTGTTTAAATCATCTAAAGTCTGTATATGTTGTAATATTCTATTCCAGGGACTTTGATATTTTAAACTTTCAATAATATTAAAATGTTTTTGCATTTTTATCTCTAAAATATAGTTAATCATATTATTTAGCTTGTCTCTTAATAAACCAATATGGAGAGCTATACTTTTTTTATCTGGTATGGTCATTTCTGCTGCACCGGATGGGGTAGGTGCACGAAGATCTGCCACAAAATCTGAAATTGTAAAATCAGTTTCGTGTCCCACTGCAGAGACTACAGGTATTTGAGAATAATATATCTCTCTAGCAAGAATTTCCTCATTAAATGCCCACAATTCCTCAATTGAACCTCCCCCTCTGCCAATAATAATAAAATCAAGCTCTGGAAATTCTTTATTTAAAAACCTAATATTGCTGGCAATCTGGGATGCTGCCTCATTACCCTGTACCTGGGTAGGTACTACAATTATATGGATATTGGGTAACCTCCTTAAAGTAACAGAGATAATATCTCTTATAGCTGCACCTGTGGGTGAAGTAATCACTGCTATTTTTTTGGGAATTTTTGGTAAAGGCTTTTTTATTTCTTCTTTAAACAATCCTTCGGCTTTTAATTTTTCCTTTAAATCTTCAAAGGCTGCAAAGAGTGCCCCTTTTCCTGCTTCATCCATTTGAAATACATAAAACTGATACTCTCCTCTTCTTTCATAGATTCGAACCTCTCCTGTCGCCTTTACTTCCATACCATCACACGGATTAAAGCTCAATCCAAGATTGCTACCTCGAAACATAACACATTTTATCTGGCTCTTATCATCTTTTAACACAAAATACATGTGTCCAGATGAATGATATTTAAAATTACTTAATTCGCCGATTATTGTTATATTATGCAACAGGGGATCCGAGTTAAATAATTGCTGGATATGCTTGGTTATATTACTGACTGAATAGACTTTTTTATTTAATTGATTTGAAGACATATTAAACCTGAATTTGGTTGTTTTGTTCTATAATTAATATTATTGTTTATTGTTGATTATTTTTCTCGATTTTACCCAGTACACCATTAACAAAACCAAAAGAGCTTTCAGTGCTATATTTTTTTGCTAATTCTACTGCTTCATTGATTGATACACTCTTTGGTATACTATCAACAAATACTATTTCATAAATGGCGATACGTAAAATATTTCTATCGATATTCGCCATCCTCTCTAAAGACCAATGATTGGCATGTTTTTTTATTAAAGGGTCAATTTCTGTTAAGTGGCTAAGCACACCTCTAACTAATTGAATAGAAAATTCAATAATGGCATTATGATTGTCATGCTTCATAATTTCTTCAGTTTGAAATGTATAGCTGCTGGCTTCATCTGTATTACAGTGAACCAGGTCAACCTGGAAAAGAATTTTGAGTGCCATTTCTCTTGAAATTCTTCTATTTCCCATATATTCCTCATTTTATTTTCAAAGTGTTCTTCTAATACTATTGCAATAGATACTATAATTTCCCTAAAATATTTTTACGAACATCTCAGGAACAACTAATTTATCTTTTTTGTGATATTTATTTGGATAGGAAATACCATTAATATGCACATTAATAGTGTTTATATCAAGGCCGGTTATTTCTTTCAATTTTTCCTTAACCTGTGCCTGTATTTCCCATGTCAAATCAGGAATTCTTATACCATAATGTACAACCAAAAAAAGATTAATAATTATTGAGCCAGGCTTAATTTCAATCCTTATTTCCTGATTACCTACTTCATTATTAGTTTGAGAAGTTTTACTAATTTTTTTGCTGAACTCCTTTAATATGGTCCTTTTTGGCCCAACAACACCCTGAATATCTTTTAGCACCATATGAATTAATGCTTCCAGGGTCATTCTGGAAATATTTATATTTCCTTTTTCAGTTATTATTGTTGCTAATTCCATATGACTTCCTTTCTGGAGAGCATAGATATAATGCTTTCTATTATTTTTATTTTCTATTATTGAACTCTTTCTAGATATTTTTTATCCTTTGTGCTTACTTTTATAATATCTCCTTCTTTAATAAAAAGAGGAACTTGAACCACTGCCCCTGTTTCCAGTGTCGCAGGTTTCAAAGCGCCTGAAACTGTATTGCCTTTTGCACCAGGCACTGTATCCACTACTCTTAGTGGAATATTTGGCGGAGGTTCTACACCCATTACTTTACCTTTCCAAAAGGTAATCTGTATATCATTTCCCTCTTTTAATAAATCCGCATAATCTCCGATTTGTTCTTCATTAATTGGAATTTGTTCAAAATTATCCTTGTCCATAAAATAATAATTTTGCCCATCATTATAAATATATTGCATATCTTTTCGGTCAATAATTGCTTGTTCAAACTTCTCACCTGCCCGGAATGTTTTATCAAGTAATGCTCCGGTCTGAAAATTTTTTAATTTAGTCCTGACAAAAGCCCCGCCTTTCCCTGGCTTTACATGCTGAAATTCAACTATAGTATATAAATCATTATCAAGTTCAACACTTAATCCGTTTTTAAAATCACTTGTGGAAATCAAGTTCAATCCCCCTTCAATCTCTAAAACTAACTATCTGTTTTATTACAGAATTATATAACAATTTTTTAATTATATCACATATTTACTATAAATAGTTATCAGTTATCAGTTAAAACTAGTATTGAATATGTAGTATCGAGTACAAATAAAAAACCGTTATCAGTTAAAAAATCGTATATCGTATTTCGTATACCGTATAATGCTTTAATACAGTAATGAGTAAAAAGTAAAAAGTGATAAGTAATAAAGACGGTTGTTAGTTTAAAACAAAATAAAATATAAAAATTTTCCGATCTGTATATCAATCGATTTATCAATTAATTTTTATTTTGCGTCTTCGCTGTTTTCTACAATATTCACAGTATACGGTATACGCTATACCATATACTGTTTTGTCATTGCAAACCTGCCCTTAACTAATGTTAAGAGATAGGCGTGGCAATCTCATTCATTTATTTCCACAGTATTTAGGATATACATAATAAGATTACATAGAATATTGTAAATTTTCATTTAAACCCATAGCATTTTCTACATACTCCATACTCCATACTCCATACCATATTCTACATACTATATACTCGATATCAATACTATTATAAAAATACTAAAAACTAACGAGTATCAGTTTAGTATTTACTCATATGTTAATAAAGAATATTAACAAACGAACTTCTTACACAATTCTTTAACATCACACAGAACTTGATTTTTTACCTGCTCATTATCAATATTAACAAGCACCCTGTCTATTAATTCAGCAATATTTACCATTTCATCTTCTTTCATCCCACGGGTTGTCATTGCCGGAGTCCCAACTCGTATTCCACTGGTTACCATAGGCGGTTGGGTATCAAAAGGAACGGCATTTTTATTTACTGTAATACCTGATTCTTCCAGGGCATTTTCAGCCTGTTTGCCGGTAATGCCTTTATTTCTTAAATCAATCAGCATAAGGTGGTTATCAGTTCCATCAGATACCAACTGGTAATCCATTTCCATTAAGCGCCTGGCAAGAGCGACAGCATTTTTCTTAATTTGCTTCTGATAGGATATAAAATCTTTCTGCATAGCCTCTTTAAAACAAACTGCTTTGGCAGCTATTATATGCATCAAGGGACCACCCTGAATGCCAGGAAAAATACTTTTATCTACCTGTTTTGCCAATTCCTGCTGACATAGAATTAAACCACCCCTGGGTCCTCTTAGGGTCTTATGTGTAGTAGTGGTTACAAAATGACAGGATGGAATCGGGCTAACGTGCTCCCCTGCTACAATTAAACCCGCGATATGGGCAATATCAGCCAGAAGGTAAGCCCCTACCTCATCAGCTATCTCCCTGAACTTTTCAAAATCAATTTCCCTCGGATAAGCACTGGCTCCGGCGACAATCATTTTTGGTTTACTTTCTATGGCTAAATTTCTTAGCTGGGCATAATCTATTCGTCCGGTGTCTTTTTTTACCCCATAAGGGACTATATTATATAATTTACCGGAAAAGTTAACCGGACTACCATGTGTCAAATGACCTCCATGAGATAAATTCATTGACAGGACAGTATCACCAGGTTTAAGCACACTGAAATAAACAGCCATATTAGCCTGCGAACCGGAATGTGGCTGTACATTAGCATGGTCTGCTGAAAACAGTTTTTTTGCCCGGTCAATAGCTAGATTTTCCACTTCATCTATAAATTGGCATCCTCCATAATATTTTTTTCCGGGGTAGCCTTCGGCATATTTATTGGTTAAAACAGAGCCCTGTGCCTCCAACACGGCATCACTTACAAAATTTTCAGAAGCTATAAGTTCCAGAGTATATTTCTGTCTTTCTTCTTCTTTTTGTATTATTTTGTATATTTCCTTATCGATTTTTTTTAAGTCCAATTCTCTTCCTCCTTTGATAAAAGCCTTAAGCTAAATTAATTTACTTTTACTCCTGTAATAAAATTAATTATATAAATATCATCAAATAATAATATCATCGATATCATACTTTTGATAAGCATCTAAATATAATTTTTTCGGTAAAACAGTCAGCACCTGGCAGCCATTTTCGGTTATTAATACGGTATCTTCAATACGAACGCCACCAATGCCTGGCATGTATATTCCTGGTTCTATTGTTACAACCATACCTGGCTGCAAAATAGTTTTATCATTGAAACTAAGGCGAGGAAGCTCATGTATATCAAGGCCAACTCCATGTCCTAAGGAGTGGCCAAAATATTCGCCATAACCTCTTCTGTTTATTATTGTTCGCGCAAATTCATCTAATTCGCAACAGCATTTACCTGGCGCTACCTGGCCTAATGTGGCAACCTGGGTTTCTTTAATAATATCAAAAATATTTTTCTGTTTCTTGCCGGTATCCCCTAAAATAAAAGAGCGGGTACAATCAGAATTATACATTTCGAAAATACAGCCAAAATCTATGATTATTAACTCACCTTCTACAATTTTTTTAGCAGAAGGTTCACCATGTATCAGTATTCCTCTTTCCCCGGAAGTAACTATAAGGTTAAAAGCTTCTTTTTTTGCCCCATTGTTTCGCATATTATAATCCAGGTGGGCAGCAATGGCAAGTTCAGAAATATTATTATTTATTAATGGAATTGTTTGTAAAAAAGAAAAAGTTGCAATATGGGCAGACTTTTTTAACAATTCAATTTCATTAGAATCCTTTATCATGCGCAATTTTTCGATAATTCCTTTAGAAGGATGGAGTTTTAACCGAGGCATACGGGATTGATATTTTAGATAACTACTAACCGGTAGGGATTCGGCTTCAAAACCAAGTTTTTTAACTTTTAATTCTGATATTATTTCACACAATGATTCAGTTTGTGCATCAGCCTGTTTTAAATTCTGTATGATAATCTCACAATTGCTAATTTCCTGCTCTGCCTGATTGGTATATCGGGAATCGGTGATTAAATATCCGGCAGTCGGCGTCGAAAGCAAAATACCTTCTCCGGTAAATCCGGATAGGTAAAAAACATTCTTATGATTTGTAATTAAAAAAGCGGAAATATTTAACCCAATACTGTTAATCTCCTGCCAGAATTTTTTGTTTCTATCTCTTATCAAAGTGCAAATACCTTCCTTTTACTATCTACTCTATGATACTTAATTATACAGATTTTGTTTGATTATTTGCAAATCTTTTCACCTACCAGGTTATATGGGTAAGCCCTGGTTATTTTAACATCTATCCATTTGCCGATATCCTGCTGATTGCCATTCAAAACAGAAATATTTCCATCTATTTCAGGAGCATCACTACAAGAGCGCCCTATTATTATTTTTTTATTTTTCGGTGATATTTCGTCAATTAATACACGTTGTATCTTTCCCAACTGTTCAGTTTGCAATTCCAGGGAAATCTTTTGCTGCAAGGTCATCAAGGTATCCAGGCGTGCTGCTTTTATTTTTGCAGTAACATGACCTGTAAAGCTACTGGCAGGGCATTCTTCTTCATTATAAAAAGGGAAAATACCTATCTTTTCAAAACGGTATTTTTCTATAAAATCATGCAATTGTTGAAAATCTTCTTCTGTTTCACCTGGAAAACCAACAATAAAGGTAGTCCTGATAGTTAAGTTTGGTATTTTCTCCCTTAATTTTTTAATAAGTTTCAGAATATCCTTCTGGCAAACTTTACGATTCATTCTTTTTAGAATATTGTCGCTGATATGTTGTAAGGGCATGTCAAGGTATGGACATATCATAGGGTTTTTAGAAATCACCTCAATCAGTCGGTCATCATAATGAGCTGGATGGGTATATAATATTCTTATTTTCAATTCCTTTTTTTGGGGGATTTTAGCTATCTCTTGCAATAAAATAGGTAACATGTATCTGCCATAATTATCCATTCCATAAAAGGTTGTGTCCTCTGCAATTAGAATAATCTCTTTTAACGGATAGCATTTTAATAAATTATTGATTTCAGTGATTATGGATTCAATAGTGCGGCTGCGATATTTTCCTTTAATTTGCGGTATCAGACAATAAGTACATCCGTTGTTGCAGCCTTCTGCTATTTTCAGATAGGCATAATGCTTTGGGCTGAGCAAAAAGCGAGGTGAATGCTCGTCATAAATAAAACAGGGATGATTGTTTACTTGAAATAAGGCCTTTTCACTATCAAGTTTCCTGATTATTTTATCAATCTGGCTTATCTCGTCCACTCCAATGAAAGCATCAACTTCCGGAAGAGATTTTAAAAGATCCTGCTGTTGATATCTTTGGGGCAGACATCCTGCTACAATAATGTACTTTAACCTACCTTCATTTTTGAGCTTGGCTGCCTGTAATATACTATCAATTGATTCTTCTACTGCCGGCTGAATAAAACTACAGGTATTAATAATTGCAACGTCCGAATTTTCCACTTCGTTAGTCAGGGTATAATTTTTATCCAATAAATTGCCGCAAATAATTTCGCTATCAACAAAATTTTTTGGGCATCCCAATGATTGAATACTAACACGCATAATAAATAAACCATAAATATAAAAGATTTAAATACTGTGGGTATTGTATCATTTGACAGAATTAGTGTAAATAGAAAAACAATTTCCAGTTTTTTGTTTAAAGTTTAGAGTCAAAAATAGTATCGAGTATCAAGTAAAAATTGTATATAGTATTCCATATACCGTATAACGTGAAGAAAATAAAAACAAATTCACTCCCACCTTTATCTTCCTCCCTCAAAGGGGAGAAAAAGAAAGATATAGTTTTTATTTATCAGTTTTCAGTAAAATATGCGGGCATAAATGAATGAGATTGCCACAAATGGCTAAAGCCATTTTCGCAATGACAAAATCGTATTGTATCATGTGTATTACTTATTGCACCGAAATACAAATAAGAATTATATTTATACTAAATACTAACGACTAAATACTAATTATACTCCCCTCTCCCCTCGGAGGGAGAGAGTTGGTCAAGGGGGAGAAAATATAAAAACATACACTAGAAAAAATAAACTAATTTATTTTGTCATTGCGAGACCAGCTGAAAGCTGGTCGTGGCAATCTCATTCATTTATTTCCACAGTATTTAGGATATACATAATAAAATTACATAGAATATTGTAAATTTTCATTTAAACCCATAGCATTTACAACCTACTCGATACTACATACTTTTTTAAAATCTATACATAGCAACAACATCTTCCCCATCAGGCATCTGGTTTTCATCAAGCACATATACTTGACCGCCATTAGCGATAGTGTTAATAGCTGCAAAATTATATAGGTCATATTCTCCCTGGTTTTTGCTATCTTTTTCCATTATTTGAATCTTGTTTTCCTCAGGAAGAAAAATACCATACTGTGAAACATTCTTTTTGATTATCAAATTTTCTACTCGGCTAAAAACAGAAGCTGATACAATATTTTCTAATTGTGATGATGTCTTGCCAGTTCCTTTTGAGTCATGGTAAACCTTGGTAATTTCATCAAACTGATTATGGAAATACTCAGAAGCTATTTCCCATGCTTTGTTCTTAATTGAATCAGAAGATACATCATCAGGATTTCCTTCTACATTTTTTTCCAGTAGATATGGATAGGTATTAATTTCTTTATAAAGCGGGAAAAGCTCCTTCACACACATTACAATTAAAGGTGATTTACTTTTTTTGTTACGTGGATTCAGATATTTATTTAATCCCTGGTCTATCATTCTAAAATACTGTAACAACTCTTCTCTTTTTTCATCGTCAACAACACCCTGTCCATGGAAAATTGCGGATTCTCCACCACTGGAATGATACTGGAGCGTCTTTTCAGATTCATCATACTGTAATATTTCTTGTATGCTATCGGGAATACCTTCAATATTTACTTCGTCTACACTTCCTTTAGTACAACGTAATACTCGGGTATGGTTTCTGCTTAAAGCAAGCACATAATAGAAATTGTTGAACATAACTTCGGGCAAAAGTGGGATTAAATTGAAGTACTGGCTTACTTCGGCCATTTCCGGCATCTCAGTGGGTAATCGAAAATAACTAAATTGTTTGTTATTTATAAACATAGCCAGCCCCTGTTTTTGGTTTTGCCAGAACACCCTGTCGCCAATTAAATCAGTAGCTGGCTTTAATAATTTTTCTATTTCCCGATTATCCAAATTGTATTTTTCAGATAACTTTTTCTTCACACTATTTAGGAGAGTTTTTAATTGGATTGGCATTTTTTTTACTTCGCTACTTGCAGCAGCCCTGGTGGGCATATAAATTGATATGCAAATTTCATCCTTTTCATCGATTAGCTTAGCAATTACTTTTTTAGTTACTTCTTTCACAATATATCCCTCCATTTTTTAAATATTATTTTCTCAAGGTACTCATTTTATCTTAACTATATTGTATATGTTATGAAGATTTTGTGCAATTATATTTATACTGGGGTAGTAAAATAGCTTAAATTTATACCTGTTTATCATTGTTCAGTTCTTTTTTCACTAATAAGATTTTCATTATTTTATTTAATACATTTTAAATGATAATAAACTCTTTTTTATTTCCTCCCCCTCACCCTACCCTCTCCCTCCGAGGGGAGAGGGTGAACTTCCCCCGCTTTACTGGACAGTTAGATAAGACTATAATTTAAACCATTGGAGGTTCAAATAATATGGAGAGAAAATTAAGACAGTATACACAGGAATTCAAAAAAGAGGCGGTGGAGTACTC
>Ga0334901_1000130_pt1 | contig 119806 bp, 112 predicted proteins | sample GraSluR3_MG_3_FD_207216 | JGI IMG/M metagenome (GOLD analysis project Ga0334901, IMG submission 207216) | Sludge microbial communities from methane-producing bioreactor in Wageningen University, Netherlands - Granular Sludge_15_08-R3 | ecosystem: Engineered > Bioreactor > Anaerobic >... | reverse complement strand
GGATAGTGTTCATTTCAGATAATTTCAAAACTTATCCATCATTTTGACTCCTATTTTTGTTTGATATTCATAAAGGATTTATTGAATTTATCCTTCATAATAGTGTCAACTTATTCAGGACTAGACATTTATTAAAAAAGTGATTAAACTTCTTGACAATTACTAATATTATTAAAAAACATAATAACAAAATCTATGAATGAGTGCTATTTATGAAATTAATAATACTAATCAAACTATTTACCGTTACGATTAAAACTAAAATGTGGCAATTTATTAGTAAGATAGTATTTAAAATCAATTTACTTATTTATCCATCAAATATAAAGATTATCGGTAAATGTAATAAATGTGGCCAATGTTGTAAAACAATAATGTTATATTCAAATGTATTAGATACAGAAAAACAAGCAGTTTTTATTAAAACTGAAAAAGAATTTTTAGAACTTCAAAAAACTGTCCCTTTTTATCAAAATTTGCATATTGTAGGATCAAACTCTAAAGGAGAATTAAGTTTTGAATGTAAATATTTAAACCATAATAAATGTACTATTTACAAGACAAGGCCAGATTTTTGTAAAAGTTATCCATCAGTTAAAATGTTTCAGCTGGGTGGTAGTTTACATAAAAATTGTGGTTTTAAGATTATCGCAAGGAAAAAGTTTAATTATTTTATGGATAATTTCCAAAGATAAGTAAGATACTTTTTGATATATAATTATCTACATATTCTTGATATATGTTATTAACTATAATGTGATTTTAGCATTAAACCCATTAATATAAATACTGATTAATGCATAAGGATTTTCTTGTGTTTATCATACAAAAAAAAATCAATTTGCATTGACAAAATAAACTATTATCAAATTATGGTTAAATGATTAAAACTAACTATAAGAGGTAATTATGATTTTAGATGAAAAACACCAAAATGCTGCAATAGAAATTGCAAAAAACAACAGAAAAAAGAAAAGCTGTAATAAATGTTATGACAGAGGATACATAGGTTTTACCCCTGATAAATTTATTGTTCCATGCCCTAAATGTCTTGATATGGAAAAGGCAATGGATGAATGGAAGGCGTATGTTGCTCAAGATGAAGAGTTGCGTGAAGAGTTAAAAGATTTATTTGAAGAAGAATCAACTGATGAAGTAAATGAGGAAACAGCAAATAATAAAGAAGAGGAAACTAAGGAGTAATTGTATATGTATAGAAATATTGACTTAAAAGAAAAAGCTTCAGATTTTGAAAAAAGAGTCAGATATTATTGGGAAACTAATAACATTTCAGAAAAAAGCATAACAAATAGGGAAGGGGCTGATAAGTTTATTTTTTTTGAAGGTCCTCCAACTGCAAATGGTAAACCCGGAATACATCATATGATTTCTAGAGCTATAAAAGATTCAGTATGTAGATATAAAACAATGAAAGGTTATCAAGTAAAGCGTAAAGCCGGATGGGATACTCATGGACTGCCTGTTGAAATTGAAGTTGAAAAAAAACTTAATCTTAAAAATAAAAAAGAAGTAGAAAATTACGGAATAGAAAAGTTTAATAAAGAATGTAAAGAATCTGTCTTTTCTTATGAAAAAGAATGGCGAGAAATGACCAAAACTATGGCATATTGGATTGATTTAGACAATCCTTACATTACACTTGATAATAACTACATAGAATCAGTTTGGTGGATATTAAAACAATTTTACGATAAAAATATGATATATAAGGGTCATAAGATAGTTCCTTATTGCCCCGGTTGTGGTACACCTTTGTCTTCACACGAAGTAGCTCAAGGATATCAAGACGTTGAAGATCCATCAGTTTTTGTTAAATTTAAATCAATTGATATGGATAATACTTATTTTTTAGCGTGGACTACGACTCCTTGGACGCTAATATCTAATGTCGCATTAGTGGTTCATCCAAATGAAAAATATGTAAAAGTAAAACATAATGAAGAATTTTTAATTTTAGCAAAAGATAGACTTAATGTACTCGATGGTGAGTTTGAAATAACTAAAGAATGTCTTGGAATTGATTTACAATTTCAAAAATATGAACAGCTTTTTAAATATATTACTCCTGAAGAATCAGCATTTTATATCGCTTGCGGAGATTATGTTACAATGAGTGATGGAACCGGTGTAGTTCATACAGCTCCGGCATTTGGTCAAGATGACTATACCATTGGTAGAAAATATAATTTACCTTTTATTCAGCCGGTAGATGATGCGGGTAAATTTACTGAAGAAATTGCAGATTATCAAGGTTTATTTGTAAAAGAAGCAGATAAAGCAATCATTAGAAATTTAAAAGATAGAAACCTTTTATATAAAAGAGCACAGATAATTCACAGTTATCCATTCTGTTGGAGATGTAAAAGTCCCCTTATTTATTATGCTCGTTCAACTTGGTATATTAAAACAAGTGAATTTAAGAATAATATGATTTTTAATAATAATCAAGTTAACTGGTACCCAAATTTTGTTGGAGAAAAGAGATTTGGTGAATGGTTAGAAAATAATGTTGATTGGGCACTTTCAAGAGATAGATTTTGGGGTACTCCTCTCAATATTTGGAAATGTGAAGAATGTGGAGAACTTGAAAGTATCGGATCAATAAAAGAACTGATAACAAAAGGAAAAACAATTGATGGTAAACCTGTACCAGAAAATATAGAATTACATAGACCTTATGTTGATAATATTGTTATAAAGTGCCCTAAATGTCAAAAAAATATGAGTAGAACCCCTGAAGTTATAGATTGTTGGTTTGATAGTGGTTCTATGCCCTTTGCTCAATGGCATTATCCATTTGAAAATAAAGATATTTTTGATACCGACTTATTTCCGGCTGACTTCATTTGTGAAGGTATTGATCAAACACGCGGTTGGTTTTATACACTTTTAGCTATTTCTACTTTTATTAAAGGACAAAGTCCTTACAAAAACGTTTTAGTTAATGATTTAATACTTGATAAAAACGGTCAGAAAATGTCTAAGACAAGAGGTAATAGTGTAAATCCAATGGAATTAATGGATAAATATGGGGCAGATGCTATTCGTTGGTATTTGTTACACGTTTCTCCTCCTTGGACTCCTACTAAGTTTGACATTAAAGGTGTTGAGGAAATTAGTTCAAAATTTATTGGTACTCTTAAAAATGTATATTCATTTTTTATTACTTATGCAGAGATTGATAAATTTAATGCTAAAGAACATCTTAGTGAACATACCAAATCTTCAGAACTTGACAAATGGATGTATTCAAGATTACATACTCTGATTGCACAAGTTACTGATTTTAATGAGAAATATGATTTCACAAAAAGTTTAAGAGTAATTCAACGATTTGTAATTGACGAAGTCAGTAATTGGTATGTTAGACGTAGTAGAAGAAGATATTGGGCTATGTCATTAACCAATGATAAAAAAGAAGCTTATCTTACCCTTTATGAAGTATTAATAACATTATCAAAATTAATAGCTCCTTTTGCACCATTTATCGCTGAAGAAATATATACTGGCATATCTTTTGATGAAAGTGTTCACTTAAATGATTATCCTGTTTCTGATAGTTCTCAAATTGATGTAGCTTTAGAAACCGAAATGCAGACGATTATTGATTTAATAACTATGGGTCGAGCAGCACGTAATCAAGCTCAAATAAAGGTTCGTCAAACATTACAATCTCTTTATGTACCCGAAAGACATCAAAATGTTGTTAGACGTATGGAGGATTTAATAAAAGAAGAAATTAATGTAAAAGAAATATTGTTATTACCTGATAATAATAGTCTTGTTGAATGGCAAGCAAAAGTTAATTTTAAAACTGTTGGTCCAAAATATGGTAAAGACGTAAAATTAATTGGTGATTTTCTTTCTAATCTTAAAATTCAAAACGTAATAAATTCTTTAAAAGAAAGTAAGAAATATAGCTTTGAAATAAATAATAGTAACTATGAACTTACTGATGAGGATATCTTTATATCAATTTTACCAAAAGCAGGTTATGCCTTTGAAAATTGTAATAGTGAATTTGTCGTACTAAATACACAATTATCTGAAACTCTTATTAAAGAAGGTCACGCTCGAGAACTTGTCAATAAAATTCAATTTACAAGAAAAGAAAATAATTTTGATATTATGGATAGAGTTAGAGTGAGTTTTTATGGTTCTCAAGCAATTAAGGATGTTTTTGCTGAATTTAAAGATTATATATGTGCTGAAACATTAACAAATGAGATTATTGCCTGTGATAAAGTAAACGATGAAATGAAGCAATGGGATATTAATGGTATTGATATTTCCTTAAAAGTAGAAAAACTATAAATCTTAAAGGCGGTTTTTACCGCCTTTTACACTTTTTATGATGTAATATAAATAATAAATTATATGAGGATCGAATGTATAAAAAAATTACGATAGTATTATTCTTATCTGTATTACTACTATTATTCGGATGTACGAAATCATTAAAAATTGAAGAAATCAATGTTGCCGTTTGTCCGGACTTTCCTCCTTTTGAATATACGATTAATGATACTCTTGATGGCTTAGATATACAATTAATTAAAAGTATATCTTCAAAGTTTAAAGTCCCGATTACTTTTACAGAACTACCCTTTAATCAATTGTTAGAAAGCCTTGAAAAAGGAGAAACAGATATTGCCATTAGTGGTATAACTGTAACAAATTCAAGAAAAAAAATATTTGATTTTTCCGTACCCTATTATTCAGCAAAGCAAGTAATTTTAACAAATGAATCACACAATATCACTATTGATTCTCTTGATACAATTTCAAATTATAAAATTGCTGTTTTCAGGAATTCCGGTTCTCAATTATTTTTAGAAAACACTCTTGTGCAAAATCATAAATTATCAGCAAATAAGATTATTAAAACAGATAATCTTGAAGAAATGTTATATTTGTTATCATCAGATTCAATTCAATTACTAATGTTAGAAAATAGTTATGCTGAATTAATTAAAAACAAGTATAAGCTTAAGATATTATTTGAAAGTGATATTGAAGATAATTTTGCTATTGCATTTCCTAAAAATTCTCAAATTTTTAATCCTATTAATCAGTTTTTACTTAAGTTTCTTGAGAGTAATGAATGGTATATTATTAAAGAAAGATACTTATTAAATGAATAATCAAATCATTTCAAAAGTTATTGAAACATTACAACAATATGTAAAAACAATCCATACTCCAATTATTGATTTAATAAAAGTTCAAAGTAATGATCCCTTTAAAATTCTTATTGGTACTATTTTATCAGCTAGAACAAAGGATAAAACTACCGCTCAAGTACTAAGTAAATTATTTAAGCAAGTTAAAAATTTTGACGATTTTAATAATTATTCAGTAAAAGAAATTGAAGAATTAATATATCCAATTGGGTTTTATCGTCAAAAAGCATTATATTTAAGTATAATACCAAAAGTAATAAAGGATAAATTTAATGGTCAGATACCTCAAACTATTGAAGAATTAATTGAATTACCGGGAGTTGGTAGAAAAACTGCAAATTTAGTAATGATACTAGCTTTTGATAAACCTGCTATGTGTGTCGATGTACACGTACATCGAATAAGCAACCGTCTCGGAATTATTAAAACTAATACTCCCTATGAATCTGAAATGAAATTACGTGAAATTTTACCTGTCAAATATTGGAAAATTTATAACTCCATCTTGGTTGCTTTTGGGCAAAATTTATGTAAACCGATAAAGCCACAATGTGATATTTGTCCAATTAATCAATACTGTGAAAAAATAGGAGTCTAAAATGAAGTTGTTATCTTGGAATGTAAATGGATTAAGAGCTGTATTAAAAAAAGATTTTTTAAAATTTATTGATGAATATAATCCTGATATATTAGGCTTGCAAGAAACAAAATTACAAGAAGAGCAAATTCCTGAAGAAATATATAATTTAAAACAATATTATAAATATTGGAGCTTTGCCGAACGTAAAGGTTATTCAGGAGTATGTTTATTTACAAAAAAGAAACCTTTAAATGTTTCTTATAGTATTGGGGATAGTCAATTTGATGATGAAGGTCGAATTATTCAAGCAGAATATGAAGATTTTATATTGTTTAATATTTATTTTCCTAACGGTCAAAAGGACGATATAAGATTGCAATATAAACTTGATTTTTACGATCAATTCTTAATACATATTGAATCCCTTAGAAAAAGCGGGAAAAATATTATTGTTTGTGGAGATTATAATACTGCACATACTGAAATTGACTTAGATAACCCTAAAGAAAATTCAAAAACTTCAGGATTTTTACCCATAGAAAGAGAATGGATTGATAAGTTTATTTCTCATAATTATACTGATACTTTTAGATATTATGACAAAACTCCTAAAAAATATTCCTGGTGGTCATATCGAGCTGGTGCCAGACCAAGAAATGTAGGGTGGAGGATTGACTATTTTTTTGTAAATAATGAATTTATGGCAAAAGTTCAAAACGCATACATTTTACAAGAGGTAATGGGGTCTGATCATTGTCCTGTAGGGATAGATATTACATAAAAAAGAGGTTAATATGAAAAAAATATTTCTGTTTTTTTCCCATAGATTAAATGATATACAAGAAAAAGAACTAATGGAAAAATGGGCGATAGATAGATATATTTATTTACCTAATTGTTTACAATATAAATGGTCAAATATTGATCCTCATATTTTAGAAATAGATATATCACCATTTACCGGATGGATTGAAGCTAATTCTAATAGCGAAGATATTTTTTTAGTACAAGGTGATTTTGGAGCTACCTTTAAATTAGTAACCTTTTTAAAATTAAAAGGAAATACTGTTATTTATTCGACTACTGAACGTGTTTGCTGTGAATGTCCGGATAATAATGATGGAGTGAAGATAACCCATAGATATAAACACATACAGTTTAGAGAATACTAAGTTAAAGTCAAAACTACATTCAATATGATAGTAAACGAATACCTCTTTAACCTCATAATCTATATTATGTAAACTTAGTTATATTTTAAAAAATATAGCAACGAATTTCTCGTTGCTATATAATTATTAATTTAATGTATTAGGGTTCTAATAATTTAAAGAAGTCTTTATCTTTTTTAACTAAGACATTGATAAGATCAGTTTCTAAATTTTTAAAAATGAAGTAATCATCTTCTATTTCAGAAAAATGATCAATCGCATCATTGATTGACATTGTATCAGCAACCATTCGTTTTGTTTTAACAACTCGTTTAGTTTTTTCTTGAGCATTATTCTCGTATAAATTGGCGTAAACGAATTTGGGATCATCTTTAATTCGTCTTTTTTGATGATCTGTTACTTTGTCTTTGAGTTTTTTAATTTGAGCTTCCATATTATCGATAGCTTCATTAATTGCGACATACATATCCATAGCTTCAGCTTGAGCTTGTAAGTTGAATTTTGAAGCGTGTAGAGAGACATCAACAATATTACGGCTGTTTTCAAGACCAAGAGTCATATGGATATTAATAATGTGATCAAAGTAACGGGTAAGTTTTTCACAAGCTTCTTCAACAAAATCTCTGATAGCCTTTGTTAATTCGAAATGGCGTGCTGTTATGGTGATTTGCATAATCAACCCCTTTCTTATATGTTCTTATTATAATATAACTTGCTTTTCATAATTTGTAAACTTTTTTTTTAAATTGTATGAATTGCAAGTTTATGAGTGTCTTCAATAGATTCCATAACACATTCTGAAATAGTAGGATGTGCATATATTATATTAGCGAATTCTGATACTTTAATTTTAGTATTAATTAATATTGATGCTTGAGCGATTAATTCTGTTGCTAAAGGACCTATAATATGTACCCCAATAATTAAGTCAGTTTCAGCATCAATAATTGTCTTAACAAAACCTAAGGTAGCTCCCATACCTAATGCTTTTCCGTTAGCAGCAAAAGGAAATTTTCCAATTTTAATATTTTGGTATCTATCTTTTGCTTGTTGTTCAGATAATCCACAAGAAGCGATTTCCGGATTAGTAAAGATACAATTTGGAATATTATCATAATCAATATTTATGAGCTTTCTTTGAGTTTTAAGTATTTTGTTTGCAATAATATCTGCGACTAAAAGTCCTTGTTTACTGGCAGTATGTGCCAACATTAATTTACCTGTAATATCACCAATAGCATAAATTTTATCAACGTTGGTTTTACATTCATTATCAATTTGAATAAATCCTTTTTCGTTACTGATAACAAAATTCTTAGTTTCAATATCAAAGAATGGTTGTCTCCCTACACTAACTAAAACTTTTTCAGCTATTATCGTTTTTTCATTAGAAAGAGATAATTCAATTTCATTATCAAGCCTCTTCCCCGCATTAACACCTGTATTAGTATGAATAGATATTCCAAGTTTTTTTAATGACATTGTTAATCTTCTGGAAATCTCAATATCTTCAGTTGGTACTATATTTGGTAAAAATTCTATAATGTCAACCTTTACTCCAAGTTGAGCAAAAATACAAGCAAATTCACATCCAATAACACCACCACCTACAATTGCAAGACTTTTAGGCAAAGCTTTTAAAGATAATATATGGTTAGAAGACAAAACTATTTCTCCATCAAAAGGTAAAAAGCTTAATTCCTTGGGAATAGATCCTGTTCCTATTACAATATAATCTGCTGTACAAATTACAGAATCATCATCAGAAGTGATGTAGAAAATATTATCTATTTTTTCAATTTTTTTTACATTTTTTTTTATATTTGGGATTTGTCTTTTTTTAAATAGAAACTCAATACCACTCACTAATTTTTCAACAACAATATTTTTTCTATTGTATATGTTTTCATAATTTAGAGCAGATTCAAAATTTTCTAATCCAAACTCCTTTGCGTTTCTCATTTCATGGCATAAATCGGCAACTTTAACTAATGCTTTCGTGGGGATACAACCCCAATTTAGACAAACTCCACCTAAGCGTTCCTTTTCTATACAAGCTGTATTAATGCCTAATTGATTAAATCGAATAGCTGTTTCATATCCACTTGGGCCACCACCTATTACAACGGTTTGAAAGTGTTCCATTATTTCCTCCTTAATCTGCTATTTGGTATTTGTAGTTCATCACGATATTTTGCTATTACACGTCTTGAAACACTTATGCCTCTTTCTTTCAAAATATCAACAATTTCTTGATCTGAAAGTGTGTTTGAGGGGTCTTCATCGTTAATAAGTTTTTCAATTTGTTGTTGCACATTTTGACGTGATACCGCTTCGTAATTTTTATCTTTTCCTGCTGTTGAACAGAAGAAATCTTTTAATCCAAAAATACCAAACTGAGTGTCTACATATTTTGAATTTACTACTCTTGATATTGTTGACTCATTAACACCTAAATCGTCAGCTATGACAGCATAAGTTAAAGGGTCTAAGGTTCCTGATGAGTTATAAAAGAAATTCTTTTGATGATTAATAATTGACCTCATTACTCTTTCAAGAGTTCTGTTTCTTAAAAAAACAGACTTAATTAAAAACTTAGCTGAATTGATCTTATTTTTCACATAAGTAACGGCTTCTTTATTTTTCCCCATTTTTGAGAGTATAGATTGATAGCTTCTACTTAGTGATATTTTAGGTATATTAAAATCATTAATGATAATTTCAAAATCATTTTCAATTTTAATTACAATTAAATCTGGAACAATATATTGAGGTTTTCCTGAGTTTAAACGCATTCCCGGCTTAGGATCAAGTTTAGCAATTCTATCTCTACAGGAAATTATATCGTTTTCAGAAACGTCATATTTTTTTGCAAGTTGTGAATATTTTCTATGTATAAGTAAATCAAAATCTTCTAATATTATTGAGGTTAAAAGTTTATCATTTAATTCATACTCTTCAAGTTGGTTATATAAGCATTCGTTAATTGAACGGGCTGTTATACCTCTAGGAAAAGTCCTTAAGACAAGAGTATGTAATTCATCAGCGATCTGAGAATCAATATTATACTCAAAAGCTAAAGCATAAATATCAAAATCTGAAGGTAAAAAACCATAAGCATTAGAATTATCTATTAAATCATATATGAAATTATATTCAAAATCTTGAAGACGATATTTGTCAAATTGATTAATAAAATCAAGTTTATAATTATCTTCAACTTGTAAAAAATCTTCATACTTTGTATCATCTTCACTTTCGGTAGAAGCTGATCTAACTTGAGAATCACTATGAAACTCATTCCAACTATCTAAAATTTCTGAAAGTTCTTTTGCTTCTTGAAGTGTTTCTTTTATTTCATCATTATCATTTGCTTCAATTTCTTGTTTTTCTTCATTATCTTCTTCCCAATCTTCCTTCATTTCAAGCATTGGGTTATCTATTATCTCTTGTTTAAGTAAAGTTTCTAATTCTAACATTGGCAATGTTAACATTTTTAGAGATTGAATCATTTGAGGCTTTAAGCTAAGTTCTTGTGTTTGTCGTAAAGATGTGATTTGTTGAATTTTATTATTCATTTTTACTCAAAAATTGGATTTAAAAAACGATCACCAAGATATACTTTACGTGCCTCGGGATCATTAATAAGTTCTTTAGAAGTTCCGGAAATTAAAATTTTCCCTTTGAAAACTACATACGCTCTTTGAACAATTGAAAGTGTATCAGTTACATTATGATCAGTTATAAGTATTCCTAAATTCTTTTCGTCTCGAAGTTTTCTGATTATATCTTGAATATCAGCAACAGCTAATGGATCAACTCCGGCAAAAGGTTCGTCCATTAACAAAAAAGAAGGATTTGTAACTAATGATCTTGTGATTTCTAATTTTCTTCGTTCTCCTCCAGATAAAGTATATGCTTTTTGTTTAGCTAAGCTTGTAAGATTGAGGTCTTCTAAAGCTTCTTCTAATCTTAACTTTCTTTCAGTTTTAGATATTTTTAAGGTTTCTAAAATTGCCATAATATTTTGTTCTACTGAAAGCTTGTGAAATATTGATGGGGCTTGAGCTAAATAAGCCATCCCAAGTTGAGCTCTTTTATACATAGGTTTTTTAGTAATATTAATTTCATTAAAAAATACATTACCATTATTAGGTTTTGCTAAGCCTAAAATCATATAAAATGTGGTTGATTTACCGGCTCCATTTGGTCCTAAAATGCCTACAATTTCGCCTTGGTGAAGTTCAAAACTAACTCCATCAACAACTTTACGATTTCCGTAAATTTTAACTAACTTATCAACAACTATTTTATTATTCATATAGGGTTATTATTATATTATTCTAATTATTTGTCAATGAAAATTTTTAAAATGGCAAAAATTGTGCCAAAGTGAAAATTGATTTTTTTTATTTTTTAAAATTGATATTATCATTTATTGATTTCTTTGTAGGAAGGAGTATCTTTCAGTGATTCAGCGTTAGTAACAGCGTTTAGAATTGCTTGTTCCATTGTATTTGTTAATAACATCCCTAAAAGAGTTATATCAACATTAACTTGATTAGTACCTAAACAGAAAATAGTATCACCATCATACATTGTATGAGATGGATAAATCGTACGTGCAAATCCATTGTGTGCCATTGAGGCAAGTTTATTTGCTTGTGCTTTATCTAATTTCGCATTAGTAATAATTATTCCGATTGTAGTATTTCCTTTAAAGGGATCTTTTAAGTCTTTATAATTATCTATCATTAATTGCTCAGTATTTAAAAATATGTGTTGCTTTCTATCATAAGCTCCTGCAATAAATTCATTAGTTCTTGGATTTTTTACATCTCCAAGACAATTTACAGCAACAATAGCTCCAATTTGTAAATCTCCAATTTGGTAAGCTGATGTCCCCAATCCGCTTTTCATAGAATATTCTAATCCAAAATATTTACCTACAACTGCTCCATAACCGGCACCTATATTCCCTTGAATATCTTCATTGTAACTTTCTGAGTTTATACAAGCTTGGAGTCCCATTTCTTTATCAGGACGTATTTTTGGATTTCCAAAGGTTAAATCAAATAAAACAGCACTTGAAACAATAGGAACCTTTGCTACCCCGACATCAAAACCAATATTATGATTTTCTAAATACTCCATTACACCACTCGATGCATCAAGACCAAAAGCACTTCCTCCGGCTAAAACTACTGCATGAATTTTCTGGACCATTTCCATAGGATTTAACAAATCTGTTTCTCTTGTACCCGGGGCTCCACCTCTAACGGCTACTCCTCCGGTAGCTCCATCTTTGCATATAATAACTGAAACACCTGTACCTTCAACGCTATGAGAATGTCCTAATTGTATTCCGTAAATATCAGTTAATTTAATCTTTTCCATATTGTTGAATATCTCATTTACGTTCTCTTCTGTTGCAAATAAAATTGTACACATACAAAAAACTAAAAAAATAATTAATTTAATATACATTGTTTACCTCCACTATAATTAATCTAATTAAAAGCTGAGAATTGTCAAGATTAATTTAAAAATTTAATTACAAAATATAATGTTATGAGTGTTAATGTAAAGACAATAAGCGTAATAGATAATCCAACTTTAAGAAAAACAATATAATTTATTCTTAAATTTTTTATCTTTAGTATTTTTTCCCACATTAATCCGGCTAAAGAGCCAATTAAAGATAAATTAGCACCTAGATTACTGGCAATAATAACTGCATAAGCGGATGCATAATACACGATATTTGATAAATTATTTGATTCATTTAACAATATATTGCTGAATAAAATTGACATTGGTTGATTATTAATTAAATTTGTTAAGATAAATCCGGAAAATCCATATATAATGATGTTAATAAATAATGAATCACTTATTATTGATAAATTTTGGCTTAAGGTATTGATTAATCCATATTTCTTTAATGATGAAATTAGTATGAAATTTACTATAATAAATGGCAATAATTTCCAAGGCATTCTTTTAAAAATTACAATAAAATCATTTCTTTCTCCGTAAAATCCGAAAAAACTAAAAGATTTTTTTAAATCATTACTAATTTCAGTTTTATACAATTGTGAGTTTTTGGCTGTATATGAAATCCATATTATGATGTCTTCAAGAAAATATATTAAAGCAAAAAATAATGTGATTTGCCAAATTTTTAAATGTAATGAATCAGAAAATAGTAATATAATCAACATTGTAATCAACAATAAAAGGCTAATAATTGCATCATATATACTTCTTAATTTTATATATGATTTTTGATTTAAATAATACTTTTTTGTAATCTTGTTTTTAAAGAATAATAATAAAATTACATAATTGCATAGAGTTGCTGTAATTGAAGGAATATACATAATTCTTGAATATTCATTGAAAGGTATGTTTAAAGAGTTTGCAATAATAATATTTGTTGGATTACCTATATATAAAAACATACTTGCAGTATTTGCTCCGAAAAATTCTGCGAATAGTAATGGAATGATATTAATATTTGCATGTTTTTTAAGATAAAATATTATTGGTGTGAGTGTTAAAATTACAATATCATTTGATGTAAACACCGTTAATAAGCAAGCAAATAAATAAATTAATGTAAAAAGTAAAACCCCTTTTCCTTTAGCATATTTGACAATTTTATATGAAAAATAATCTAATATTCCGGATAAATCGACACTTATACTTACATAAGCCACTGAATAGAATATAATTAATATTTCCCAAGGTTTTAGAGATTTGTATCCAACAATTCCTTCAATTATTGTATCATTTGGGATAAATTTAAACAAGTATAGAAGTATAAATATAACAATAGGAGTACTAATCATATCTAAATTAAATTTATTTATGCGAAGAGGTTTAATTGTAAATACTACAATAAGTATTATTGCAATAATAATTATATACATTAGAATAGGGTTTTATAATCAAAAAAAACAGGTTCAATTGAACCTGTTTAAAAATCTTTATGACTTAAAAATCGTCATCATCATCGTCATCCCAATCATCATCCTCTTCATCTTCAACCCAATCAGGGCAAAATGAGATATCTTCTTCATAGTCCCACCCATCGACGTTACTTAGACCAAAGCGTTCTAAGAGATCATTTTCCCAAAGAGAATATTTTACTTTTTTTGTTTCATCAATATAATAAACGAGAACCGGTTTTGAATACTTTCTTAAATCATATTTATCATTATCTACAAGATCCAAAAATTCTCTTATTCTCTTTCTTTCTTTTTCGACTTTCATCATAAATGCTTACTCCTTTCAATTAAACATATCAAAACTCCATTCAATTGATGTACTGATTTGGAATTTTTCATATTCTTTGGATTTGATTACATTTTCATAATCGGAGCTTACATTACGAAATCTATATTTAAAGTCAAGATTAAAATTTAAATTTTTTGCAACCCATAGGTCTGAACCAATGTTAATAGTTGAAATAACGTCAGTTCTAGTTGAATGATAAGGATCAAGAATTAATGGTTTGTCAGATTGAAAATATCTGTTTTCTAGTTTAAAACCACTATAAATTCTGTAATCTGCTAAAATTGAATAATATTTTTTAGACTTTAATTTAATCTCATAAATATTAGATTCATAAGATGCATCTTTTTCATTTTCAATAAGATATTGAATATTATCATTATCTGATTCTACATTATAAGTTCTATAATAGTAGAATAAATCGATATTTAAATACTTAGTAATAAATTTCCAACCAAAGCCTGAGGTTAAAGCTGGTGCGTCATATTCTGTAAAATATTTATTATGATGATATTGTTCATATTTTAAGTAAAAATGAGGATAAATTAAATTATTGAAACGATAAGAAGTTGTAAAACGATATAAATTCTTTTTATATTCAAATTTTTCATAATCACTTGTTCCATCGGTATCTGTATATTTTCTTAGATAATTTTGAGGATAATACCCGTATGAAATATTAAATCGTAAATTATTCCATTTATTATAAGACCCGATAAGAAATGATAATGAATTTTTATCATTATTATTAAATTTCGTAGAGTAAGTGGTTTTAATAAATGGAGATAATCTAAGTTGGTCAAAACGGTAAGTATTAGAAATGCCTATTTGGATATCATTAACTAAATCATCAGAGCTTTCAACATAATTATATGCAAAACCATCTTCAAACCTATTTATATCACTATCTGATAAATTAAAAACATTATTATCATATTGAAATCCATATTTTAAAGATAATGTAGTGCTTGATAATGATAATGAATAAAAACTTACTAATATGATTAAAATTAAGATATACTTGTACATTTTTTCCTCACTAATTTGGTTGAGTGGTTAAAAACATTCTAACTATAATTTCGTGATTAGTTTTTGGTATTATTGTTAAAATATCGTTTTCTTTTAAATTATTAATTTCTATTTTTTTCCCTAAAGACACTTCTTGATTATCAATTTTATAATCTTTTGAAGTGGATTTTGACAATACGATGGTTTTATAAATATCATTATTTAAAAATATATCTATAGTTGCTCCGGCAGAATTATCTTTAATGCTTCTTACAAAAAAATAAGCATCACCATCTTTAGTTATTTTATAAGTTAAAAATGTCTGTTCAGTTGATGAAAAATATTCACTTTTAGTTTCTGATGATGTTAATGTATAGCTTTTATGATAAGTTTCAGGATTAATGAGTTTTGTAATAGGTTGTAATTTTGTAGTTTTAAATCTATAATGCCTAAAATAAGCATTAGGGTTTCTTGTTTTAACCCGGATACTATTAACATTAGAAGGGATATTAATATTTATTGGATCTGCATAATAGTATTTATTATCGTTATTGATTATATTTAAAGTATATTTAGTTTCTTGATTGTCAATAATTATTGAAAAATCTAATTTATCAGCTTTTTCTTTCAACATTGCTCTTAATTGAATTGTTGTATTATCTTCACATTTTAATTCCATACTTTCAAATCTATTAGGACGATAATAATATCTTTTTAGAGATTTATTATTTTCTACTTCTGTAACAATTCTTTTTGACCAGTGTTTTCCGACATTCAAGGGGTAATATGTAGTTTTAGTTTGTGAAAATAGATTTATTGATGCAAACACAAAACTAATGCAAATAATTAATTTTAAGTTTTTAATCATAACAAGCCTCCTTTTATAGCTCTTCGTCGGGATCGATTATATTACTTGTAAAATGTCTATCATTTCTATCGTAAATAATTACAGAAATAATAGCACCTAATAAAACAATCCAACAGATTGATGCAACTAATACATTATTAATTTTTGTAGAGAATAATGAGCCGGTTCCCGGTTTAGGTAATGGATAAGAATTTTTTGGTAATTTGTAATCAGAAATAATTTTATTGATATTATATAAATGAATTACCTGTATATTTTTCTTAGCGAAAAACATCATAGCACCCGGTTCATTAAATGATTTTTCACCTAAACGTTTATTAATCCCCGTTGTGATAATTTTTGCATTTACAAGACTGCCGACAGAACCAACTCCTGCACCTAAATTTATAAATGCTTTATATTTTTCACCTTCAGGGAGCAATTTAGTATATGCATCTAATCTTAGATTAACATTATCTTCTAAATTAATACCATTAATTAAGATTCTATTATTTCTTTCTACAGCTTTAATTAAGTTTAATCTTCCTTCAGGAGGTAGACCTCTACCTAAATCATTTGAACCTCCGATACTTGCATATTCAGAATAAAATGAAATTATTGAATTATTTAATAAGGTTTTCTCCATATCAAGCCAAGTAAACAGTTCTCTATTAGCTCCGTAAGTTGCTGCTCCAACTGAAGTTATAATGACTGGCTTTAATTTTAATGTTTCTAAAGCACAATATAAAGCAATGTTAGCACCGGGATTTGCACCTGTAACGCCAACTGCAACATAATCTCCTTCTTTTAAATCAGATTTTTTTAATATATCTACCATTGCTGCTGAAAAGTTTGGATTTAAAGTTATTAGTCTTTCAGATAAAGTTCCACGACTTGTAGTTATAGTAGATATACTAGTACCAACGACACCTGTTTCATTGGGGTCATTAATTTTATCAATATTATAACCTAAATCTATACTTTCATTTTTTAATATTTTAAGAGCAATATCCATCTTTTGAGCAGATTGTAGTTTTTCTTGAAACCATGGAGATTGTATATGAGTATAACTTGATTGAGCAATATAATAGAGGACGATACTTAAGACAGCGAGTCCTATTAATGACCAATTATTTTTTAATGAAGGTCTAAACATTGAAACTTACCTCTCCTCCTGATATTATTATTAAAGTTAAGCGAACTAAAACAGCTGCAATTAGCATAGCTGAAATAGTTTTTATAAATCCTTGTCTTTCGAACCAATTTGCAATAAGACCAGGAATTATATATCCAATTGATTGCATTTGTAAATCAAGAATAGTAGTATTAACAAACATAATATTTCTACTTGCCCATCCAAAAATAAAACCAATTAAGATTGATAACACCATTCGTCTTTTCCCAAATAATAAAGTAAAAGAACCAATAATTCTTATTACACCCCAAGTTAAGATACTTACAAATAAAGTACCAATAATTTGATTTGGTTGATGTAAATACATTGCTATATATCCTGGAACAACTATACCTCCGGCAGATGCTCCTAATAATTCTGCAAATAATAAACTTAAAATTACACCTAAACCTACAGCAGCTTCTATCACTGTGCCTCCTTGATTACAAATTTATAATTTATTTTCTGATTTTGATTTAAAATATTTAACAATTTTTGCTCCGTATTTTCTGGTTCCGGCAATATTACCAATACCAACAATATGAGATTCTTTTTTTGTTAACTCATAAACTTTATCATAAACCTTTTTGGGGTCTATTTCACCTAAAGAAACTAGTTTCTGTTTGGATATATTTTTAGATAGTGCATAATTATATACTTTGTCAGGTATTTCACCGGTTAACAGTATATAATCAACTTTTACATTTAGACAAATATCAATAAGTTGTTGAGAACGATAATATCTATCAGCTCTGGAATTTAGCATAATAATTTTGGTAATATCATTATCTAAACGTGATGTTACGAGATTATATAAAAATTCAGTCGATTCAGGATCATTAGCAGCAAAAACATTATATAAAACAATTAATTTATTTTTATCATATACTTCATATTTTTTTAATGCACCGGGATCCGGTTTAGCTGTTTGCATACCTTTAAGTGCAATTTCTCGAGGTATGCCACAATGTTCACATACTGCTAATGCTAATTGTACATTTTCTTTATGTTCTATGTAAGGAAAGTTGGCAATTTCATCATCAGTTACATCTTTTGGTCTTATTTTGTTAATCGTACAATTTCTTTGCTCAGCTACACTTTTAAAGTATGGAAACATTGCATCTTCAGAAGTTAAACAAACTCCATTATGGGGAATTGTATTACTTAGACACATTGCAATACTAGGTACTGTTGAACCCATTAAATCAGTATGATCAAGTCTTGCATTAGTAATAACACTTAAAGTTGACTTGACAAACATTTTTTCAGTTATCCACTGGAAAACAGGATTAACAGCCATACATTCAATTACAATTGCTTGAGGATTAAGAGATTGAGCAAATCTAAATATATATTTTTGTTCAATAATATTTGCTCCCATTAACCTAATTATCGCAGATTCTTGACCATCAGGTAATAGTACTCTTGGCATTGTACCGGTTGTTTTTCCAATTGTGCGAATATTACCATTCCTAAGTCCTGCTGCAATCAATCTGGTTACACTTGATTTACCTCGAGTTCCATTTACATGGATTCTAATAGGGATTGACAGGACATTTTTTCTGTGACGTAAATATTCAAATATCCAGTTAATTATTAACAACATTGTTGCTAAAATTAAAATCATCATTTTGAAGCCTCACATATTTTTTTGTTATTAAAAAGCAAAAAACATTCCATAAATATTAATCGATTAAAAATATCTAAAATGAATTTTGAATAAAAAAATAGGAGTTACAATCGTAACTCCTATCTGATTAACTTATAGATTTATACAACACCTTGGTCACACATTGCATTAGCAACTTTCATAAAGCCGGCAACATTAGCACCTTTTACATAATTTACGAAGCCTGATTCATCAGTTCCATAAGTCACACATTGTTGATGTATATTTTTCATTATACTAAGTAATTTTTCGTCAACTTCTTCTTTAGTCCAGCTAAGATGCATAGCGTTTTGAGTCATTTCAAGTCCGGAAGTAGCAACACCACCTGCATTTGATGCTTTACCGGGAGCAAAAAGAATTTTTGCATTTAAAAATATATGCATAGCTTCAGGGGTACAAGGCATATTAGCACCTTCGGTAACACAAATAACTCCATTATCCACCAATGTTTTAGCATCAGTTTCGTTTAATTCATTTTGTGTTGCACAAGGTAAAGCGATATCAACTTTTTGTTCCCAAGGACGTTTTTTTGCAAAGAAAGGAACGTTGAATTTTTTTGCATAATCTTCTACTTTATCATTATTTGAAAGACGCATTTCAACCATATAGTCGATTTTTTCTCCGCTAATTCCGTCTTTGTCATAAATATAACCATCAGGTCCTGAAAGAGTAACAACTTTTGCACCAAGTTCAGTTGCTTTTTGAACAGCACCCCAAGATACGTTACCAAAACCGGAGACAGCTACTGTTTTACCTTTTAATGAATCACCCTTAGTTTTAAGTTGTTCTTGGCAGAAATAAACAACACCAAAGCCGGTAGCTTCCGGTCTAATTAAACTACCACCAAAGCTTAAGCCTTTACCGGTAATTACACCTGTGAAATGGTTAGCTAATTTTTTGTACATACCAAACATATAACCAACTTCACGTCCACCTACACCGATATCGCCGGCAGGAACGTCGGTTTCAGCACCGATATGACGGAATAATTCTTGCATAAATGCTTGAGAAAATCTCATCATTTCGCCTTCTGATTTGCCTTTAGCGTCGAAATCAGAACCACCTTTACCGCCACCCATTGGTAATGTTGTTAATGAGTTTTTGAAGATTTGTTCAAAACCTAAGAATTTTAAAATTGAAAGATTTACACTCGGATGGAAACGGATTCCACCTTTGTAAGGACCGATTGCACTGTTATATTGCACACGATATCCTCTGTTAACACAAACTTCACCTTTGTCATTAACCCATGAAATTCTGAATTGGATAACTCTTTCCGGTTCTACAATTCTTTCTAAAATATTGTTTTTTACAAAACGTGGGTTACTAATATAAGCATCCCATACTGTTTCAACAACTTCTTTTACTGCTTGTAAAAATTCAGGTTGGCCAGGATTTTTAGCTTCAACTTTTTCGATAAATTCATGCATGGTCATAATTGACAACCTCCATAATTTTATATTTAATTGTACTTAAATTATTAAAGCTTGATTTTATGTCAAGTTATTTAAGAAATTATTTTTTTAAAATTTTAGGATGAGCTAAATTTCTAATATAAAAATTTTCTAATTAATAAGAATACTATGCTTTTAGATAAATATAAAAATAAATGTTAAAATGATTATTGGATAATTGTGTTGTACGAGCATTCCTCTTTACACTAAAACTACATAACTATAAGAATATCAATTATTAAACTTTTATTAAGGTGGATGCTTGTAGTAAAAATTATTAATATTTAAAACCCCCTTGTAAATTATACATCAAAAATACTTGACTATTTAAATGTTTAAAAAAAAATGAATAAGATTAAATATTTCGAGGTAAAAATGAAAGAGATAAGAGATATTGCAGAAAAAAATTTGAATATTGACCCTCAAATTCTTTGTAAATGTGGAGGGGCACACGAAGTTTGTTTAAATTGTAATAAATGTCGAGTAGGTATGCAAAATCAATTAGTGTTTAAAGAAAGTAACTTAAATGAATTAATTGATCATACATTACTAAAAGCTAATGCTAGTACATCCGATATAAAACATATCTGTGACGAAGCAAACTTATATAAATTTAAAAGCGTATGTATCAATCCATGTTTCATTAATTATGTTAAATTTAATATTAACTCTTCTTTAGTTTGTGCTGTTATTGGTTTTCCCCTTGGGGCAAATAGCTCAGAAACTAAGTTTTTTGAAGTACGAAAAGCAATTGAAGCAGGTACTCAAGAGATTGATATGGTAATCAACGTAGGATTATTAAAAGAAAATTTTCATCAATATGTATTTGAAGAAATTACTCATATTTCAAATATTTGTATAAGTAACAATATTACTTTAAAAGTAATCATCGAAACTTGTTTGTTAACTGATGAAGAAATTATAATTGCTTGTTTATTAGCAAAGAAAGCTGGTGCAGATTTTGTCAAGACTTCTACAGGTTTTTCAACAAAAGGTGCACAAATTGAACAAGTCAAATTAATGAGAGAAGTAGTTGGTCCAAAAATGGGAGTTAAAGCATCCGGAGGAATAAAAACACATCAGGATGCAATAGATATGATTGAAGCAGGAGCGAATCGATTAGGTACAAGTAATTCAATAAATATAGTCAAGGGATAGGAAAGTAATATGGCAATAGTTGATAAAATATTTATAGAGATGTGTAAAGATATATTAGAAAATGGTTTTTCTTCAGAAGGACTACAAGTTAGGCCAAAATGGGAAGATGGTTCACCGGCACATACAATAAAAAAATTTGGAGTAGTTAACACTTATGACTTACAAAAAGAATTTCCAATTTTAACCTTAAGACCTACAAATTTCAAGGCAGCTATTGATGAAATTTTATGGATTTGGCAAAAAAAATCAAATAATATAAATGAATTAAATAGTAAAATTTGGGATTCATGGGCTGATGATAATGGCTCAATTGGTAAAGCATACGGATATCAATTAGCCCGAAAAATTAATTTTCCTGAAGGAAATATGGATCAGGTAGATTGGATACTAAATACTTTAAAGTTTAATTCTCAAAGCCGAAGAATGATTACTAATATTTTCAATCACGATGATTTAATAGATATGGGGCTTCAACCTTGTGCTTGGTCAATAACTTTAAATGTTACCGGAGAATACTTAAATATGATTTTAAATCAAAGATCTCAAGATATTTTGGTTGCAAATAATTGGAATGTAGTTCAATATGCAATTTTACTTTATATGTTTTCTCAAGTTTCAGGATTTAAAGTTGGTAAATTAATACATATAATTGCTGATGCCCATATATATATTCGACATATTCCAATTGTAGAAGAGTTAATTTCTAGGCAAATGTATGATGCTCCAAAATTAGAAGTTAACGAGTTTATAACAAATTTCTATAACTTTAAAGTTGAAGATTTTAAGTTATTAGATTATAAAAAAAATAAACAAATAAAAAATATTCCTGTGGCTGTGTAGGAGAATATATGAATTTAATAGTAGCAGTAGATGAAAATTGGAATATAGGGTATAAAAATGATTTACTAGAAAAGATATCTGCTGATTTAAAAAATTTTAAAAGATTAACCCTAAATTCTACAGTAATAATGGGGAGAAATACCTTTGATTCTTTACCGGGTAAAAAAGCTCTACCAAAACGAATAAATATTGTATTATCAAGAGATAAAAATCTTCACATACCGAATGTTATAATATGTAATACGATTCAAGAAGCATTACATAAAATTAGTGATTCAGATCAAGATAAGGTTTTTGTAATTGGAGGAGAAACCATTTATAAGCATTTTTTACCTTATTGTGAAAAAGCCTATATAACAAAAATCTTTAACAAATATATTGCTGATAAAAAGATGATAAATTTAGATTTGTTATCTGAATGGAAGATAATTGAAAAAAGTGAAATTTTTGAAAATGATAACGGCATAAAATTTCAATATATTACATATAAAAGACTCTAAACGAATTAATTTTTTAAAAAAATTAAATACTATAAATGAGTATAATTCAAAAAAACTGCTTTACAAATTATATATTATAAAAATATTAGTATATTATGATTTAATTAATAAGGAGTTATGATGAGAAAAATACTGACAATACTATTAGTTATAGTTTCTTTTGTTGGGATGTTTGGATGTCAGAAAAAAGCTAAAAATGTTCTATATATTTTTAATTGGACAGATTATATTGAACCGGAGCTAATTCGTTTATTTGAAAAGGAAAATGATTGCCGTATTATTTATGATACATACAACTCTAATGAAAATATGTTGACAAAGATGATGACTTCAAAATCAGCTTATGATATAATTGTTCCAAGTGGTGATCATATATCAATATTGATTCAACGTGATTTAATAGATAAAATTGACAAAAGCAAATTAACAAACTATCATAACCTTGACCCTATGATATTAAAAAAATCTTTAGAATTTGATGCTAATAATGAATATTCAATTCCTTATTTTTGGGGTACTTGTGGTTTTATTTATAATAAAAAATACTTACCGGAATCTGAAATGAAAAATGTTTCTTGGAATATGATAGCTGATCAAAAATTTACTGAAAAACGAGTGATTACTATGTTAGATGATGCAAGAGAAGTTTTAGGTGTAGCCTTAATTTACAATGGTTTCAATCCAAATGATTTTTCTGTTGTCGCTCTTGAAACTGCACGTAAAACACTACTTGAATGGGATGTAAACATTTCTCAATTTGATTCTGACAGCTATAAAAATGAAGTACAAGATGGAACTATATGGATAGGTCAAGCGTATAATGGTGATGCAATGCAAGTCTTAGAAGAAAATGAAAATATTGGTTTTGTTTTGCCGGAGGAAGGTTCGACTTTATGGGTAGATTATTTAGCTATTCCTAAAAATGCAGAAAATAAAGAATTGGCTCATAAATTTATTGATTTTATGCTTGAGGCTAAAATGTCAGCTATGAATGCAGAATTTGTTCAATATGCGAGTCCTAATAAGGCTGCATTTAAGTTGTTACCTGCCGGAATACAAGATAATAAAAATATATATCCATCTGATGACTACTTAGATAAATGTTTTTTATTAAGAAATGTCGGTGATGAAATATTAAAAGTAGATGCAATTTGGCAGGAAATTAGACATAATTAATTTATGAAAATAGATAAATTAAATAATAATATAATATTGTTTAAAGCAAATGTTTTAAAATTAGTTGCCACAGTTATTGACTGTGGCAATTTTTTTATAGTTATTGATACTCTTTTATTAAAAAAAGATACTAAACAAATATCTGAATTTATTTATTCAGCTAAAAAACCCATAAGATATATTTTAAATACACACTGGCATAGTGATCATTATTTTGGAAATACTTACTTAATTGAAAACCATAAAAACAATGATTTATATTTAATTGCAAATGAATATTATCAAGATACAATAAATTGTGAAAAAAACCTTCTAAATCCTAAAAAAAAAAATCAAACAACTAAAGAAAAATTTTATTCACCTAATATTATTTTTAATTTTTCAAATACTGATAAACATAAGATATATGATTTTAAACTTGATTTTAATGAAGATGTTAATATTCAGATTTATTACACTCCCGGTCATACGATTGACTCTATTTGTATCTTTGATCAAGAAGCTAGTATTTTATGGACCGGAGATACTATATTATCAGCCGAAAATGGCTTTTATAGTATCCCCTATTTTTATTGGGGAAATCCTTATTCTCATTTAAAAAGTTTATTTTTAATTAAAGAACTCAACCCCAAGATAATTATAAGTGGGCATGGTGAATTAATCAAAAATGATACATTCAATTATATTGAGTATCAAATTAATTATTTACAAAATTTAATAACCTCTTCAGAAGCTTATTTTTTAAATTTTAATAAAACATTGTTATCTGAATTTTGTGAGCAATTATCATTTGATGTTAGTTTTCAAACTTATAAAAATAAAAAATTATGGATTGAAAAAATGCATAGTTTGAATTTAGAAAAAATGTATTATATTCTATATAATCAAAAGGAGAAAAAATGAAAAAAATACAGTTGTTTATTATTTTATTAGTTTGTATTTCAAGTATATATTCTTTAACAGAACCCTATTTTATAGCTTCTAATAAAATAAGATCTGATGTTAACAATTTAAATAATATGGATATCAGTATTGATAAAGTAACTTCAACCGGCATAGTAGTCTATGTAAATGAAAGTCAGCGAGATAATTTGATAAAAAATGGATATTATCCTATTCAAATGTTCAATGAAGCTCGTGCATATAAACATAATCCGGAAAGTAAAACTTATCAATACTATACTTATGATGAATACGTAAGCTTTATGAATGATATTGCTGATAATTATGCAGATATTTGCTCTCTTTATGTTGCCGGTACATCTGTTCAAAATAGACAAATTTTGTTCATCAAAATTAGCCAGAATCCAAGTCAAAATAATGCAAAACCAAAAGTTAAATTAACTTCAACTATACACGGAGATGAAGTTGTCGGTTATGATTTAATGATTAGATTAATTCAATATCTGACATCTGAATATGGAATTGATGAAGAAATTACTCAATTGGTTGATAATACTGAAATTTGGATAAATCCTTTAACTAATCCCGACGGTTATATTGCTCAAGAAAGACAAAATGCCAATGGTGTTGACTTAAACAGGCATTTCCCAAATTTTTTGACAGATGATAATAACACTTTTGAAGGTAGAGAGACAGAAATAGTTACTTTAATGCAGTTTGCACTTGATAATAAAATACAGCTTTCTGCTAATTTTCATGGAGGAGCTCAAGTAATAAATTACCCTTGGGATACAACATTGACATTATTCCCGGATGATGATTTAATTAGAAGTCTATCTTTATCTTATGCAAGTCTTAATCCTGACTTGTATTATAGTACGGAGTTTGAAGATGGCATAACCAATGGTGCCCAATGGTATATCATTTATGGAAGTTTGCAAGACTGGGATAATTATTATAATCAAGTTTTTCATATAACAGCAGAAATTAGCAACAATAAATGGCCCAATCCTAATACATTAGATAACTTTTGGAATAATAATAAGAATTCACTAATTAACTACATTAAACAAGCTCAAAGAGGTTTTTCAGGAGTTGTGAAAAATTCTGAAAATCAAATATTACCTGCAAAGATTGAATTACAAGACCATTTAACTATATATAATGATGCTGAAACAGGATATTTTAACCGTTTAGTTTTACCCGGCACGTATAACTTTTTAATCAGTTCTTATGGTTACGAACCTGTTTTAGTAGAAAATGTTCAAATTACTAATGAGCAAGGTGTATTTTCTGAAATTACACTTAATTCTTTGCCTTTAACAAATCTTTATGGCTATGTTTTTGATAATAACAATGAACCTTTACCAAATGTCAGGATAGAATTTAAAGATACACCTGTACCGGTTATTTATACAGACCAAAACGGATATTATAATATTCCTCAAATTTCTTACGGAACTTACGATGTTTCAGTTAATTATCAAGATACTAATTATATTTTTACAGTAGAAATTTATGAAGACAATTATAATATCGATTTCAATATCTCTGAACCTGAATTTATTGAGGATTTTGAAATGCAAAACAATGAATGGGTTTTACAAGGAACATGGAACTATCAAAATATAGATAATAATATTGTTTTATCTGATTCTCCTGGAAATTATCAAGATATGCAAGATATTACAGCTACTCTAAATACAAACTTCAGTATTCCAATTAATGCACCTGCTAATGTCGGATTTAATACTAAATATGCCATAGAAGCAGATTATGATTATGTTTATTTTGAAATTTATCATAATAATCAATGGCAAATTCTTGACACATTTACGGGAACTTCTGATTGGATTAATAAATCTTATGTTTTAAACCAATATTCTGATTCCGATGTTAAATTTAGATTTAGGTTAAATTCTGATTACTCTGAAAATGAAGATGGTATATATATTGATAATTTTTATATAAATACGGGTTCATATTATGTTGATATCATTGATGAAACTGTTGTAGCTAATAATGATTTACCTAAAATCTCTCATTATCCAAATCCTGTATCCTTTAATAGTGCAGTTAATTTTAAGTTTGATAAAACATTGAGTGATGATATAGAAATCTCAATCTATAATATCAAAGGACAAAAAGTAGCAAACTTAAAAGTTAATAAAAATAGTAAAAATTTAAAATATGATTTAAATAGTAATTCTCAACTCATAAAACTCTCATCAGGAATATACCTTTATAGATTTAAAATGAATGATAAGATATCTAATACTCAGAAAATGTTGATAATTAAGTAAATATACTTAGAGACATATATTACATTATTCAAAAACACTATAATCATCTTTGATTGAGGCATTAATTTTTTTTGAATGTAAATGAATTATGATTTTTCCCGCAAGCAAGGATGCTCGCAGAATTGTTGTTCGAACTGCCGGTTTGAACGAAGTTTGCATATAAAAATCAAGAAACATACAGGTGACCTCCAGGAAGGAAAAAAGCATCCTGGAGGTCACCTGTAGTTTATCAATGGATAAATCAAATATTTGTAATATTCAAATGACAATAAAGAATATAAATTATCCTTAATCAGTAGTTTTTATTAATAAAAATTTTTTTACTAAATTTATAAAAAAATAGTTGACAAATATTTTTAAAAAAGAGTAAATAATATATATTAAATATATTGGAGGTCGTAATGAAAAAAATTATACTTTTTTCTTTTTTAGTTATATCATTTTTTTACTTACATTCACAGGTTCATGTTGATAAAGTTTTTCATAATTCATCTGTTTATGCAGAAGGATACTTTTACCATGTATGGACAGAATATCACGATTTTGAAATTAAATATTTAATTCAAGGCATTAGTGTAACCGGTGAAAAGAAGTGGAATTCTCCTCAGGTGTATGCTATTACTGAAAAATTCCAGACATCAGATACAATTTATCCAAAAATTTTCAAAACAACTGATAATGCTCTTTTATTTGGGTATTATGAATCTAGAATAAACATTTCATATATGAAATATAATTATGATTTGGAACCTTTATGGGAGAATCCTTTAAATATAAATTACGGATATAAAGTTAAACAAGTTGGAGATATATTTTTTGCGAGTAAACTAATCACAGACAACAGTGAACCATATATGAATCATTATATTATTATATTTGATAATTATAGAGAAATAACATTACAACGAAATTTTAATAACTCACTTATTCTTTTTAACGGAAATGTTTTAACAAAACTATCTTATGTCCCGGGTTTAATGAGAATTGCTCAGTATATTGACAATGAATTTGTTCAAACTGATTCGTTCAATGTAGATATATCAGGTTATCCACATTTAAAAGCAGTATATAATACACATGGAGATTTGTTTTTTACAAATTCATATCTTGATAATAATCAACGGTTTGATGCTGTGTTTAAATATTCAGAAGAAACCGGAGTAAGCTTAGTTAAGATATTAAATGACTATGGAAATATCATACTTTACTCTAATTTAGATATCACTCCAAATGATGTTTTGCTAATTAAAATTGAAGCATGGGCTCATTTAGATGAGTTTTTAGATTCTTTTTTATTATTAATTGATACGGTAGATTATAGTGAAAACATTATAGAACTAATTGGTGGACCCTATGCTTTCCCATATTCATATAGTTTTTCTAATACTGGTGACTTATATTATGGGGATTACTTAAAAATAAGTAAGAATATTAAATTTATAGCACAGTATCAATGTCATCCTTTTAATTCAAGAGTTCCACATAAGGTTTTTGCTTATGATAATTATATATGCTGGATAAGGAAATGTGCTGTAAAAGGATTTCAACAAGTTGTTTATGGACAAGTCGATAATCAATTTCAACTTGTATCCTCTACCTTAATTTCTAATGATATATATTGTGAAAATGAAGATATTGCGATTCCTCAAACAACTGAGATTTTAAAACAGAATTATCCAAATCCATTTAATCCTAAAACACTTATTTCTTTTGAGTTACCTGAGTCAAAAAGTATTAAACTGGAAATATATAATCTCAAAGGTCAAAAGATTAAAAGTTTAATCGATGATAGATTAGATTTAGGATATCATAAAATATTTTGGTATGGTGATGACGATAATAGTAAAACAGTTTCATCCGGAATATATTTTTATACTCTATCTTATGATGACATATCAATAACAAAAAAATGCGTCTTGCTTAAATAGGAGGATTTATGAAAAAGTTATTTATTTTAATTATATTGTGTTATTTAAGTTCTTTGTTTGCTCAATCATATATTACACCCATTGGAGAAGGAACTCCTGAAAACCCTTATCAAATATCAAGTTTAGAGAATTTATACTGGATAACAATTAGAGACACAGTTGATAATCTCTCATATAGTTCTCGGATGCATAAACATTATATTCAAACTTGTGATATTGATGCACAAGCAACATCAAATTCTACAGCAGGATGGTTACCTATTGGTTATGATGAAACTAACTGTGAATTTAGAGGCTCTTATGATGGTCAAAACTTTACAATATACAACTTAATGATTAATAGACCAAATACTGATTATATTGGATTATTTGGTATTGGTGGTACATTAAAAAATTTATCTTTAGAAGATTACAATATTAATGGTAGTGATTATGTTGGAGCTCTTGTGGGTAAGTCATCATCTGTCATTGAAAATATTCATGTAAATGGAAATCTTTCAGGGGAGTGGTATGTTGGAGGTATTGTCGGTTTTGGTAATACAATAATTAATAGTTCTTCAAATAGTGTCATTATAAATTCACACTTCTATGTCGGAGGTATTGCCGGTGTAATAAACAATGCAACAAATTGTTACAGCACTGCAAATGTTATTGGACATGCATATGTAGGTGGTATAGCAGGAGCTGCCGGAGGAGTTATAGATGTTTGTTTCTTTGATGGTAGTCTTGGGGGTATAGCAAAAACTGATATAACTAATGAAAAAAACAATAGTAAGATCTTAATTTATTACTTTGGGGGTATTGTAGGTTTTAATAGAGGATTAATTAAAAATTCATATAATCTTGCAGATTTGGGATATAGAATGGGAGGTATAGTCGGTTATGCAGTAGTATCATCATTAATTATAAATTGTTATAATTATGGAAATGATGTTTCAAATGAAAACTATCCAAAATCAGCAGGAATTGTTTTTGAAAATAACGGTTATGTTAGAAGATGTCATAATATGGGTGACGTAGGTAGTGGTATTTGTTATTATATGGAGGGACTATCATTAGTAAAAGATTGTTATTCTTTTGGTAATTGTGAAACAGGTATTGTTTCTTATGTAAGTGAGTATGCTGTTTTAGAAAAATCATATAGTTGCGGTGTAAATAATTATCCAATTTTTAGATCTGCGACAAGTTATGCTTTAATCAGAAATTGTGTTTGGAATAATGAATTATCATCTGATGTATCAGACGAAACTTTGAATAATTATGCAAGTCATTTAAACATCATAAGTGCGAATACACAAGAGATGAAAGATATTTCAACTTATACAGCTATCGGATGGGATTTTGATTCAGTATGGGCTATATCAGATGATTTCAACGAAGGTTACCCTTATTTACAATGGCAAAATGAACCTACGCCTATTGATGATGAAGAAATAATAACTCTGAACAATGATTTAGACTTTTCAATTTATCCAAATCCATTTAATCCGGAAACAAATATATCGCTTGATTTAAAACAGCAAGCTAATGTTAACATATCAATTTATAATATTAAGGGACAACTAATTAAAACTGTTATTAATGGCTCATTAAATCCACAAAAATATAACTTTGAATGGGATGGATATAATAATTTTTCTAAATCTGTATCCTCAGGAATTTATTTTTGCAAAGTATCTGTGAATAATCAAGTTATAGTAAAAAGGATGTTACTCTTGAAATAATAAAAGGCTGTTGAATAATGTTGTTGTGCGAGCATCCTTGCTTGCACTAAAAAACCTTAAGTGATAGGTATTCAATATTTTATGAAACTACCAGCTGGAAGCTTGTATAACAATAATTGAAATTATTCAACAGTCTCAATAATTATGCGATTTTTAAGAGTAACATCTTAAAATATAATTTATAGATATCTTGTTCTATAATCAAAAGGCACTTTTTTGATATAGTTCTATTGAAACATTGGTAATAGACTCTTCTTTGCCGAGAGGTCTGTCAAACTTGTCTATTATCATATAATGTTTTTGTTTTTTATTGCTTTCAACTTTTACAGATGTTATTTTGGTTGCAAGAGGTTTATCTAAATTAGTAAGAATTTTTATAAGGATTGGTTTTTCACCTGATTGAAAAGTTTGATTATCAACAATAAAAGAAAATTCTACACTTACAGAAGTAATTTCTGTAAGTGTAATATCATCGAATAAAATATTGTTTCGTTCATTCGCTCTCCAACAAGATCTCCCCCATATTCCTATTATAACGGCAATTAATAAGATTAATTTCATATTAACAGGAATACTTTTTCTGGAATTAAAGTCAGGTTTTTCAATTAATGCCATTTTCCACTCCTTTATAAACATAAATAGAGATACCGTAAGGTAACAGTATCTCTAATTTATAAAAATACATATTTTTTTATTTATTTTCTATTGAGGCTTTAATAAATTTTTCAAAAACAGGGTGCGGTTGATCAGGTCTTGATTTAAATTCCGGATGGAATTGAACTCCTATATAAAAAGGATGATTACTTAATTCAACAATCTCTACTAAAAGATTATCCGGTGAAGTTCCTGAAATTATCATACCATTTTGTTCAACAAGCTCTCGATATTTATTATTAAATTCATATCTATGTCTATGTCTTTCACTAATGTTTAATTGATTGTAAATATTGAAAGCCAAAGTACTTTCTTTTAAAGTACAAGGATACGCACCAAGTCTCATAGTACCACCGAGTGAATTTATATATTTTTGTTCAAGCATCAAATCAATTACAGGGTTTTTGCAATGTTCATCAAATTCGGAACTGTATGCATCTTTAATATTACAAACATTTCTAGTGAACTCAATCACTGCAACTTGCATACCTAAACAGATACCAAAGAAAGGTATTTTGTTTTCTCTTGCAAACCTAGCGATATTAATTTTACCATTAATTCCTCTAATTCCAAATCCTCCGGGAACTAAAATACCGTCAACGTCACCTAAGATTTTTTTATAATCATCATTAGTATAGTCTTTTTCAGAGTCGAAATGGGTAATATTGAGTTTAGCTTTATTCCAAACAGCGGCATGTTTAAGTGATTCCTCAATACTTTTATAGGCATCTTGATGCTCGACATATTTTCCACAAAGGGCTATATTTACTTCTTTCTCAGGGTTATTTAAATTATATAAGAACTTATCCCAAATAGAAAAATCTACGGGATTTTCTTGTATTTGAAACTGTTTACATATAATAGAATGAATTTTTTCATTAAAAAAGTTTTTAGGAATTTCGTAAACACTTTCAGCATCGATAGCTTGTTTTACATGAGTTTTTGGTACGTTAGTAAACAATGCAATTTTGTTGGTTATATCTTCATCAAAAATATGTTCTGTTCTACAAAGGATTAAATCAGGTTGAATACCAATTTCTCTAAGTTTATATGCTGAATGTTGAGTAGGTTTTGTTTTTAACTCACCGGCTGCTTTTAAAAAGGGTACATAAGTTAAAAAGATAAACATACAATTTTCTGAGCCGATTTCCATTCGATATTGTCTAATTGCTTCTAAAAAAGGCAAACTTTCGATATCTCCGACAGTCCCACCTATTTCAGTTATGACAATATCGTAATCATTACTTAATTTTTTAATCTGAAGTTTTATTTCATTTGTTACATGAGGAATTACTTGAACAGTTTTGCCGAGATATTCACCTTTACGTTCTTTATGAATTACTCGCTCATAGATTACACCACTTGTAGCATTTGAATCCTTTGAAGTAGATTGACCTATAAATCTTTCATAATGACCTAAATCCAGATCTGTCTCTCCCCCATCATCAGTAACAAAAACCTCGCCATGTTGAAATGGACTCATAGTTCCCGGATCAACATTTAGATATGGGTCAAGTTTTTGCATACCAATCGAATATCCCATTCTTTTTAATAAGAAGCCTATTGAAGCTGACGCAATTCCTTTACCTAAAGAAGATAAAACACCTCCTATTACAAATATATGTTTTGCCATATTTATACCTCTTCCAAAATATTTTTTTCTTTACTTTCATGCAGGCTTGCATTATGGGATAAAGCGATAAGTTGACCTCTTGAATTATTCATAATTAAAGACACATTTTTATGCTTTCTCATATCAAACAAGCTATAATTTGTTTTTTCGATGATATTTTTATTTAAACCAACCTGTAGACTTATACCGGATATTTTTTGAAATAATAATGTTTTTAATAAATTGATATCTTCAAGATCTGATACAGTCTCTACATCGGTGACTTTACCATTTTCAAATATAATCTGAACATCATGCCAACGATGATGGTCAAAATAGATACTGTCAGCTAAAAATATACCTTTAAATCTTTCTTGAATAATGTCTTGTTCCCAAGAACCACAAGGTAAAGTTACTATAACTTCGTCATTAAAATCGCCATACATACATAAAGAATCGTGTTCAAATTCTATTTCAACAGTTCTTTTATCTGTATCTAAATACCATTTTTGTGATTTTTTAATCTTACCATCAAAAATTAATACTCTTTTTTTTAATTCATTGTAATCTAAATTTAGTGCTTCAAAATAAGTTTTTTCAATAAGTTGATGATCAACCTTATAATAAATTGAAAGTCCTTTTGTAGGAAAACCAAGTAAAAGTAATTTTTTATTATTATCAGAAAAAATTCTAATAAATTCTTTTGAAGACATTTTAACTCTTTTATATGACCTGTCAGCAATAGATTGATAAAATTGAGGATTACTTCTCCAGCTTAAATCTATAAATAATTCCGAAGAATTAATCCATTTAAAGAATTGTTCAGTTGAGATATCAATGCTATCATCAGTTATCTCTTCAAAAAACCTTTTGTGTAAATTCTCAGTTGAGACGTCAATTATTGGTAAGGCTTTTGCTTTTCTAATAAATAAAGCTAATTCTTCTAAAAAAGGTATTTCTATCAAAGGATCATCATATTCGGATACATTGTGAATCTCTGTAGATATTGTAATAGCTTGATGTGGTTTAACTTTTAATATACAATTTAAAATTTTAAATGCAATCTCTGCATAATCAATCATTTTTTCTCCTTAATATATAAATGTATTTTTAAGGTTTTCTTTATTAATACATTTATTAATCTATATACCATGATTCACCAAGCTTAACCTTTTTTAAAGTGAAATTACAAATATTTAAAATGTTTTTTGATATATTATTGAATTTTTCTTCATTATCACTAACAAAGAAATAATCTTTACCTGTGATATTATCATTGTTGACCGGTAAATAATCTTTTAAATGATTCTGAATAGCTATCGAACTATCTACTAATGTAATTTCAGAACCACAAACATCTTGAATAATATTTTTTAATATTGGGTAATGTGTACATCCTAAAACAAGAGTATCAATTCCATTATTTACTAATTCTCTAAGATAAATTTCTGCTACATCATAACTTACTTTATTACGATGCCATCCTTCTTCAGCTAAAGAAACAAATAAAGGACAAGCTTTTTCAAATATCTCTATTTGATTATCAATTGATTTAATTGCGTTAGTATATGCCTTACTTCGGATAGTCCCTTCTGTACCGATTACACCAATCTTTCCATTTTTAGTTGTATTAACTGCGGTTTCCGCACCCGGTTGAATAACTCCCAATACAGGAACTTGTAAAATATCTTGTAACCTGTCTAATGCAACTGCCGATGATGTATTACAAGCAATAATTATTATTTTTACACCTAATTGTATCAAAAACCTTGCATTTTGGATAGAGTATTCAATAACTGTATTGTCAGATTTTGGACCGTAAGGAACTCTTGCTGTATCACCAAAATATACTATATTTTCATAAGGGAAGGTCTTACGAACTTCTTTAAATACAGTTAATCCTCCAACTCCTGAGTCAAAAATCCCTATTGGAGCAAGCCGATCTTTACTCTTTTGTATTAACATATAAAAATTAATCTATGAATGACTGAAATGCTTTAATATCTAATTTTTCAACTATTGCTTTAGCTAAATTAAGTACAGCATTATAATCTTTCATACTTAATATGCCATTATGACTATGTGCATATCTAACAGGAGCTGATAATACAACTGTAGGTACACCTAAATTACTTAAATGAATCTTTCCTGCGTCAGTGCCACCTGATTTTCTAACGGCAATTTGGTATGGTATCTTTTGTTCTTCAGCAATATCTATCACAAAATCAGCAAATTGTGGATTGCAAATCATAGTTGGATCTATCATCCTGATTTGAACTCCGGCATTCTTTTTTGCTTGGCTTTCATCTCGATTTGATGGGAAATCATCACCCGGAGCACCTTCGATAACTATAGCTACGTCAGGTTTAATTAAATGTGATATAGTTTGTGCACCCCTAGTACCTACTTCTTCTTGTACTGAACCGGCACAAAATAATGTATTGGGATGTTTATTATCTTTAAAATACTTTGCTGTTTCTATAGCTACAGCAATACCAACTCTATCATCAAAGGCTTTTGAAATAAGACAATCTTTTTTCTCTATATATGAAAAATTTGTAACAGGAACTATAAAATTACCTTTTCTTATACTAAACAACTCTTCTACTTCCTTATCACTATCAGCACCAATGTCTATATACATATCATCAAGACTTAATTTACCTGAAGAATCTTTTAAATGATGAACAGGAACTGAACCAATTATACCTATATGTTTTTCACCCTTACGGTTTATTATCTCTACAGGTGAAGACATTAAAGTTCTTGGATCCCAACCACCTAAATTAGTAAAATTTATTAAACCATTCTTTTTAATACTATGAACAATAAAGCCAATTTCATCCATATGTCCTACTAATAAGACCTTAGGGCTTTCATCTGCCCCTCTTAATTCAAAAGCTATTGAACCTAAATTATCTTTGTAAACATTATCAGCAATGGAATCAAGTTCATTTTTCATCACATTTCTTACACATTTTTCATTCCCGGAAACTCCGGAAAGCTTTGTTAATTTTTCTAATAATTCATAATTTTTCATATAGCCCTTCTTTTAACAAATATTTTCATATAATTCAAAAATAATCAATATCAATAATTGTCAAGCAAAATGAATTGAATTTTATCAAAAATAAGTTGACAAAAAACCTAACTTGTGTAGTTTATATAATAAGTAAGAATATTGGGAGGATGTAATGAAAAAATATATAATATTACTTGTAATTATTAATTGTTTGTTATTTCTAAATGCTCAAGTAGTCATTGATAAACCAAACTATAATTTTAATTCTGATTTTTTACAAAATAGTCTTCTTAATCCTAATAAAATAAAGATTAATCATTCTCTTTCCTTTATGAGTGGTGTTTCTTCAGCGGGCTTAGGATATTATCAATCAGCATATACTAATCATTTACAATTGGATTTGCGAGATAATTTAAAATTTAATATGGATTTAAGTTTTGTAAATTTAGGATCAATGAGTCATAATAATAATTGGAAATTTAATTCAAATAATGACAATCACAATGTGGTTGTACCTTCTTTTTCCTTAGAATTTCAGCCAACAGATAACACACTAATTTATTTTGAATATAAACAAATACAGGGTTATCATCCATATAATTATTATAACCGTAATGAATGGTGGAGATAGTTGATATCCTTAACAATTTTACACATTTATTTAATAGTTGTTACAGCAATTATTGGAGCTTGTATTGGAAGCTTTTTAAATGTAGTTATTTATAGATTACCCTTAAAACAATCGATAGCTTTTCCTGCTTCTCATTGCCCTTTCTGTAAGAATAAAATCAAGTTTTATGATAATATACCATTACTAAGCTATATCCTCTTAAGCGCTAAATGCAGGCATTGTAAACATAAAATCTCATTCAGATACTTCTTTATTGAACTTATAACTTGTCTTGGATTTGTTTTTATTTTAATTAATAATAACTATAACTTAAATTTGGTTGTTCTTAAAAATGTTATTTTTCTTTGCTCCGGTTTGGCTATTATTTTTATTGATATGAAACATTTTATTATTCCGGATGTAATAAGCATTCCTTTGATTATTATAGGAATTGTAATTTCTTTTTTTATTGGTAACTTTAAAGATTCTATAGTAGGTGCATTAATTGGTTTTATTTCATTTTTTTTAATAGCTTTAATTTATTACTTAATGAAAAAAGAAGAAGGTTTGGGTGGCGGTGATATTAAATATATTACAGCAATCGGGGCATTTGTAGGCGTTATCGGAACTTTATTTGTTATGTTTTTTGCTTCAATCATTGCATTATTTGGTTATTTTATTTTCTTAAAAAAAACTTATGACAAACAAAGTAGTCAAAAGCAAGATATTAATCAAACAATACCAATTATTCCTTATGGAATTTTTTTGGGAATTTCATCAATTTTATATATGTTTTTTGGTGATATTTTTACAAACTGGTATTTATCTCTTCTTTATTAAAATATGAAACCTTTAGAAATATTTGCTCAAGTTCAATATGGCTTAGAAAATATAGCTTTAAAAGAATTAGAATCTTTAAATATAACAAATTTCCAGAGATATAAAGGTGGATTTGAAATTATTGGGCATTGGAACACTATTTACTTATTAAATAATCAAGGATTATGCTTTAGCCGTATTTTAATAAGATTAAATCGTTTTATTGCAAAAACTTTTTATGATTTAGAAAAAGAGATAAAAAAAATAGACTTTAAGCCTTATCTTAATAATTTCAATAATATTTGTATAAGAGTAAATTCTATAACCTCATCACTTTACCATGAAAATGCAATCAAAGAAAGAATCTTTAAATACATATCTAAACAATGTAATAAGACTTTTAATCTAGTTGGTGAAGCTGATACAATAGATACTCAGCTAATTTTATTAACTGCTCAACATGATCAATTTATTTTAAGTATAGATACTTCAGGACAACATCTACATAAAAGAGGATATCTTGATTATCGAGCAAAAGCTCCTCTAAGAGAAACTATTGCAACAGCGATGTTTATATCTTTAAATAAAACAGATTATGACATTATCATAGACCCATTTTGTGGCGGAGGTACAATACCTATAGAAATATCAAGATTTTTATCTACTATTAACTCTGATACATTTAGAAGTTTTAATTTTATGAAATGGAATACATTTAATAAAGACTATTATAAAAAGATTATTAAAAATACAAAGAAATCTATAAATACTAAATCTGAAATATATGGTTATGATATTTCTGAAGAAAATATTAATATTGCAATTCGAAATCTAACCTTGTTTAATCAAGTAAATACTATTAAAATTAATTTCTTAAAGCAAGATTTTTTTAATTTAAATGACAATTTTTTTGATGATTATCAATCACCACTTATTATTTCTAATCCTCCTTGGGGGAAAAGATTAAATAATATCGACTTTATAAGAATATTGAAGAAATTAAAAGTATATGAAAATCACGTAGAAATTGTCTTAATCATTCCTGAATGTTTTCTGAAATTGATAAAAAGCTACAAAACTCTTTTCAATATTGAAGCCGGAAACATTATAGTCAGTGCTATTAAAATTAATGAAATATAACATCAACATAGGCAACTTTTTGTTTATTGTTTAAAATTTAACAATAGTATTTATTGGAGGTAATATGGGTTATAATGATAGTTTTAATGAACTATTAAACATAATTGAAGAATTTAAAAAATATAATAAAGTTTTAATACCAAAAATTGATGATTTAATCAAAATCTCTTACTCTAAGGAATATTTTGATATTTATACTGAAGCCTTAAGTATTAAGAGTATTTATTTTTTACGCTCTACTCAATTTGAAGAAGCAAAAAAAGCTATTGATTTATTAAATAATCAATTACTTCTCAAAGATAATAACTATCTCTTAAATTACTATAACTTGCTCGGAATGTATTATTGGCATTGTAATCAACAATTTGATAAAGCTTTAGAAATTTTAAGTAAAGGACATACCTTAGTCGAAAATCAACTAATAACAAATTTAAAATTTGAATATTATAATTATCATTTATTAGGAGTGATATATTGTTCAAAACATAATTATATAAACGGATATCAAAATCTTCTAAAAGCTAGTAAATATAAGTTAGAAAAAAAGGATGAGTATTTAAAGGTAATGACTTATAATTGGTTGGGAATAATAGAGTCAGTTAATGAAGATTATAAAAACGCATTATCATACTATGATAAAGCAGCTAAAATTTTAAATAAAAACAGTATGTTTGCTACTTATGCGGATCTATTAAATTCAATTGGATTAATTTATCTAGATTTAAATAAAATGAATTTTGCTAAAGAAGCATTTGCAGAATCTATCGACCTATCAAAAAAATATAAAATATACGAGATATTAGCTGATGCTTATAATAATTATGGATTAGTTTTTAAGGAAGAAAAAGATTTTCAAATGGCAGAAACTTATTTTTCCAAATCATTAGAAATAAGGGAAAAGTCCAAAAATCTTATAAAAAAATCTTATACAATGTTTAATTATGGAGTCTTAAAATTTTATCAAAAAGAATATGCTGAAGCTGAAACTCTATTTTTTAAAACAATCAGGAATGCAAAAAAAAATAATGATATTATCTTTATAACTAAAAGTTATTCTAAATTAATTGATATGTATTTATCACTTAATGATACAACTAAAGCACTACAATATTTGAAATTATCAGAGAAGATATTTAATGAGAATATGAAAAATAATAAAGATTATAGTTCTTCAGAATATGCATTTTTTTTAAAAATTTATGCTCTATATTATAAGAATAAGAAGCAATTTAAAAAAGCTTTTGCTTATTTTGAAAAATTTCATAATGTAAATGAAAAAATTACAAATTTTGAAGTGAATATGAAAGCTGAATTATATCATTTAAAAACAGAAATTGAAAAGATTAGGCTTGATTATAATAATAAACTAGATAAAGAAAAATTAAATGCAGTTCTTGCTATGGCTGTTACAGCTAATCACGAAATAAATCAACCTTTAACTGTTATGCAAACTGCAATTGATATTTTAAATAATTTAGATTGTAATCAAATGAATATTGATAAACAAAAAAAATATCTTGATAAAATTGCATATTCTATAGAAGATATCAATCAGATCCTAATTAAATTCAGAACAAATTCAAATATTAAGTTTGATAGTTATTTAAATGATAAGATTAAAATGGTAACATTTAATAGTTAAAAAAGCAGGAATAGAAATCTATTCCCGCTTACATATATTTAGTTATTTTAACATTAATACTTTTTTGATATTGTTTTCATCATTTGACACTGCTTTAATAAAATAAATACCGGAAGATAATTTATGTCCATTATTATTGGTTCCATTCCATTGTAAATCAATCTTATTGCCTTTTGGAATGTCATTATATAAGTTTTTAACTATCTGTCCTTTAATATTAAATACAGTAACATTAACTTTCGAATTTAAATTCTTAATATCAAGAGATACATTTAAGAGAGGATTAAATGGATTAGGATATGTATTAATTGTGATATTTTGTGGTTTAATTACAGTAATATTGTCTTCATTAGGTACCCAATTGATACCTCCATTTCCTCCGAAAGCTCCCATATCATTTGTTAAATCTCCTAATGATGGATATAATGCATAACCGGTATTATTGGTGTCTTCTATATCATTATAATTTGACTCAGGATTGCCTGAATCAATACAAGGAGAATTATTAGATAAGTACCAATCTTCATAGTTAGTTTCAAACTCTGATCCTGTCCCATCTGATTCTAATACAAATAATGGATTATCTTCAATATTTCCTATTCCTGTAAGTCCGGGAATGCATGTATAAGAAACATCTGTTAACCCATTTAATTCATAAATTGGTGCGTCTCCATTGATAATAGAATTTTTAACAGTTGCAGATGACATTGAATTAAGTAAAGTGCCACCAGTTGAAACAGTATTAAGATTATTATAGATTGTACAATTTTCTATTTCTAAATTAGAATTATTTTTAAAAAAAACTGCACCGGCATTTCTACCTGTATTATTTACGATAACGTTATTTTTGAGTAAGACATTTGACCCTGAAACATTAATTGCACCGGCATTATTTGATGAGTTATTGTTTGCAAAATAGCTTCCAATAATCTCTGAATATAATGAGTTACTAATATCTATTGCAGGTCCGACGATTGTAGAGGTATTATTTAAAAATTGACAAGCTTCTACATAAATATTTGACATAGAGGATCTTAATGCTGAATTATTTGCATTATTAAAAACAGCATATTTAAATGTACTTGTATCTTCAGATGCTACAATGTAAATACCTTTCCAAGTATCATTTGAAGTAAATATAACCTCATTGTCTTTTTCGCCAATAACTTCTAACTTACCTGATACATTAAGAATAACATTATCATCGAAGATAAGGGTAGTTCCTGAATGAATTATTAGTGATAAATCTGTAGGAATTTCGATATCTCCAACGATAGTATAAGGTGAATATTCAGATGACCATTGACCTGCAACTAATCCGGAAACATTATCAGGATTAGAAACAGTAATGAAATCTTCCATAACTGTTGTAACCGGTTCAGCAGTTTCATCATCAGTAGTTACAGTAAGAGATACTGTATATGATCCCGGCTCATCGAATAACCAACTTGGGTTTTGTTCATTACTATCGATATTGCCGTCATTATCAAAGTCCCATGCCCAAGAGGTTATACCTCCATTTGGTAATGAATAATCCATAAAATTAACAAATAGAGTTGGTGGTCCCTGAGTAATATCTGCAGCAAAAGCTGAAACAGTGCCTGTAAAACCAGTATAGTTAGCTTGAAGAATTCTTTTAGGATTTCCTAAGGTTTGAACTATAGCTACTGCTCTTATCTCTTCAATATTCCAAGTAGGGTCAACATCAAAACTTGTGGAATATGTTTGAGTTTCGCCAACAGTTGTCAGTTCAAAATTTTGTTCATGATATCTAACTACAAGAAATCTTGGATTTGAAGGTCCGTCAAGAGTTAAGAAAGTATAGATTTTGTTATTAGATTCTGTAAAAGCTTCTGTTACTTCAACACTTGAATTAACAACTAATTGTCCTTGTGAATTAAATTCTAAACTCATAGAAATTTCCATAGGACTTGTATAACCAATTAATTGGTTATATTTTGGTAAATATGCTGAATACATACTACCTGAACTATAACCTCCCACAACATTTAAAGTACCGCCAAATTGTGCATGTGGTACTCCGTCTAAATTATAAAGGCTACCTCTTGTAGATACTCCGGGAGAGGTTATACTAGAACCCGTGTACCATGTTAATGGTACAACTCTCTCGTGTTGATCAAAGAGATCTTGCAACCCAGCCTGGGCTGATGGACAATAACCGCAAGTAGTCGACTTGAATACTTCGCCGACTACAAAATAGTCTGACGCAAGTATCAAGGAAGAAAATAGTGCTATTAGCAAGAATAGCAATAACTGTTTCTTCATATACATTCCTCCTTTCAATATATTAATCTATTAAATATGTTATCAAACGGTTAAACACAAAAAGCCTTTCATTGTTAAGACAGCTTTTCCATAAATATAAACTCGATTTATATTTATTTCTAATAATAGCTCACCTCCACGAGGTGAACATTGAAATGCTTTATAGATATGTTTCTTAGGCAATCTTTGTTTCCAATAATCAATTAAAACTGTATGAGCTGATCCTGTGACAGAATCTTCATCAATGCCTTCCCAAACAGCAAAGCAACGTGAAAAGAAATCATATTCTTCATCACCTTTAGCTGTAAGAATAACACTTGTAAAAGGCTTAATGTCAATTTGTTTAAGCTTATCAAAATCAGGATTTAGAGTAAGAAGAGTTTCATAATCTACTTCAGATAATAGATATCCTGACTCTTTTGATTGATAATATATTGTATCTTGAATATTTAGCCCCAAAGCTTTTGTTATCTCAATATACTGTTTATCAGATGATTTAACTATATTAATCGGGAAATCTAAAACAATATAATCATCTTGTTTAGTTGCTTTTAAAACTCCGGATTTAGTATGAAAAATTAGAATATCATCTAAATGATTGAACTGTTTCCATAAAACATAAGCTGTTGATAATGTTCCGTGTCCACAAAGTGATACTTCAGTTTCAGGAGTAAACCATCTTAAATAAAAAGTGTTTGTATTTTCTTTTTGAGGCAAGACAAAGCAAGTTTCTGAATAACCTATTTCAAAGGCAATCTTTTGCATTGTAATTTCAGTAATTTGTTTATTAAGTAAACATACAGCTGCCGGATTGCCTTTGAAAGCGATATCTGTAAATGCATCGACAAAGAAAAGATTATATTCTTCTAAATCATTTCTTTTTATCTGCATTAAATCCATCTTAATCTTTTAACATCAAAATTTTATGTGTTGATATATCATTATTTGTTTTAACTCTTACAAAATAAATACCTGAGGACATAGATATATTTTTAAGATCTATTTGTTTTTGAATTCCTGAATCATTTTTATCCATAATTGATTTATAAATTCGTTGTCCCTTAATATTATAAATTGAGATTTCAGGTAACTCAGTTATTTGTTTTTGGTTATCATCAATATTAACATTTAAATAATTAGTTACAGGATTGGGATATAAGTCTATTTTTAAGTCATTTAAAGGTTTAATGATAACTTCGTCTCCATTGGATACTTGAACGCCCAAATACATAAGGGTTTTATTTATTAATCCTTTTCTATAGGTTGTTTCACTAATTGAAGATATATTAAAATCATATAAAAATGTTTGACCTATACCATAAGCACTTATAATACCTTTGATATTAGAATTATTATCTCTGAAGATTGGATTAGTACCTGATATAGAATTTGGAGAATAATTTGCGTTTATAATGTTATCATTTATTAAATCAAAATTATGTGCTTGGAAAAAAGTACCTTCTTCTCCGATAATATTAGTACTGATATTGCTACTTTCTATAAGCTCAGCATTTAAAACATTTGATAAGAAATCTTGAGTATTTTGATTTGCATACATTGATGTATTATTATTATCAAGAATATTTGTTAAATATTGTCCCATCACAATCAAATTAGAACCATTTTGGATATTATTTTGAAAACTTTCTAAAGCACTATAAGGTAAATTGGAATAGATTGTTTCGGCATTCCAAATGAGAGTACTCTCAGATTGAAAATCATTAAAATCATAACTTGAAAAACCCGGCTTAAAAATTCCATAAGATAAACCTGTACCACCTAGAGATTCAATAATAATTTCATCATTGTCTTCGTTCATATTGTCTTGGATTACTAATAAATCTGCATCATTTGTTGAATAGTAATGATTTATAAAATCTATTTGTTCTTCTGCTTCTATTCTAAAACTAAATTGACCATAACCGGGTCCGTTGGGATAGATAGTAGCATGAAATTCATGATAATCTCCACCACATATTTGAAAATCAGTGTAGCCAAAGGCATAACAATTTTCATGATCACAAAATGAAGTACTCCAATTAGTTGGAATATTATCGTTAATCAGTTGAATATTTATATTCCAAATAGAATCTGTATCATAAAAAGGATTTACTATCGCAAAATATCCGTAATCAAAAGATTCAGTTGATGTTCCTAAAATAGATAAATCTTCTTGCATAACTATTCTAAAAATCGGTTTTGATGCTATTGTTGAAGTAGATTGTATTACATTTAAATCTTGATCTCTAATAATGATAACGACTTTATAATCATCAGTATATTGACCTGTTGGTGTAAAGTTTTTCTCTGTAAGTCCACCATCTGTAGATATTGAAAGTGTTTCATTATGTATATATCTTACTATATTTCTATTATTTGAAGTAGCTTGTTTTTCTACGATTAAATAACTTAATGTTAAATCTGTAAATACTAAACCATCATCAGCATCTCTAATCATAAAGCTTATTTCGTTAGTATTAGTATTAAAGTTAAGAAAATCAATATAAAGCGGTGATGATGCAAATCTTTTTGCTTGCATTTCACCATAAACCGGCTGACCAAAATTCATTGTTTTGTGAAATGTATTTAGTTTCTTTGATCCATTTAAGAAGCAAGATACTCCATCTGATGCACCAAGATTGTCAATCCAATCTTGAGAATCTTCATTTCCATATTCTGAGCTAGACGGATAATAGTTTAAAATTATTAATTCATCTTCAGGGTATGATTCTTCAAGTCTAAGGTTACCGGCATTAATATCTTCCAAATTAGTTTCTTCTCCGATTGTAAGTTCCATAACGTTAGTTTTTGGGAAAAAAGGTGTTGCGAATATCATTAAACTAGATAACAACATTAGCCCGGTTAATAATAAATATTTTTTCATTTTAACTCCTTAAAATCTTGTATTAAGAGAAAGCCTTAAGCCTTCAAAAGGTGCTTGAAACTGACAAACCCCGTTTCTACAAACTTTTCCGCCTTTTTCTTTACCTAAGAATAATTTTATTTCTGAATGGTCAGAAATTGAAGTTACAAGTTCAGTTCCTATCCAAGCAGAATTTTTGCCAAAGTCATCTTTTCCTGTAAATTCATACTCACTAAAAACTGATACTGCAAATTTTTTATTAAGTTTTAAGTCTAATTGTAAATATGGTGTATGCTTTTGTTTCTCAATATTAAAATGTTCTTCAGTTAAATATGACCATGATAATTTTGTTAGTGTTGGTATTTTGAAATTATAGAAATCTAAATATACAGTTGGTTTAATTTCTTTTTCCCACTGAGAAAGGCCATCTTGTTTTTTTTCAAGTAGTTCAAAATCTAAGGTTAAACTATAAGTATTAAAATTTTTCTTATATTCTGCAAACAAATTTGAATGTCTTGCTGTAAAACTTTTATTCCACGATTCAGCATAGCTTATAAGATATTGATTATCCATATTTGGTATATATCTAATTTCTCCTAATAGACCTTCTTCAAAATCAATTACAGCATAAGATGAAAGTAGTTCATCGTAATGATTTAATGTAGGCAAATCTGATAAAGCGTAAGAAAATCTATTATATCTCTTATATCCGGTACTTAGAGTAAAATCACCAAAATAAATAGAGTTTACACTATATAAGGCATATCCTCTAAAATTATCTTGTAAATTATGTTCTCTTCTTAACTCAGTATATTCTGTGTATAATTCAAAATAATTAGTCATTAAATTGACTCTACTACCATAAAGATTATAATGAGTATATTGATTGTTAGTGATGATATCTTTTTGTTTATATTGTACGCTTGATGCTCCGAATGTAAGAATATCGAGAGGTCTCATTTCAAAATCTATACCGGCAACAATATCATTTTTATGTATATTAATATCTTGGACGTCATTTTTCAATACTCCATAAACTGCAGAAACATTATAATTATCTAATTGATATTTTGCTTGTGCACCTTCTAATCTTTTATCTCTATCAAGATCAGTGTCATTCCAACTTCTTAAAATTATACCCGCACCAAAGGATTCTTCGATAGTACCTGCTTTAAGAAATAATTTATCATAATTAACTTGAGCATATCTATCTGTCCATTCATAAGATACTTGATTAGGATTAAGCTCACCGATAGCTTGATATTGATCATACTTTGGTAACTCTGCTTTAAAGGTCATACCAAAGGCAAAATATTTATAATCAAGGCGTAATTTAAGTTCATTTTCAAAATAATTCTTTAATGAATCAGTAACTGTTCTATGTATAAACTTTGCATTATTTTCACCATTTATACTAACATTTTGAGATAAAAGTATTTGACTTATAAATAAGGATAAAAGGGTTATCATTATATATTTAATTTTCATATTTATTCACCCTTCAATGCTTCCTGTAATGCTTTTTCTATCTCTTGCTCATCTCCGGAATTGAAGCCGGAATGATCAAATACTATTTCACCTATTTTATTAATAATTATACTTCTCGGAATACTGGTTACATTAAAAAGTTTTTGTAAAGCTTTATTACTGTCGTAAGCTGTTATAAATTCAAATTTTTGTGAACGAACTAATTTTGATACATTATTTTTATGTCTGGGACTATCAATACTGACAGCAATAAATGTAACATCCGGATATTTCTCTACAAGATTACTAACTTGAGGTAAGAGTCTCAAACATGGTTGACAAGAAGTAGCCCAAAAATCTAAATATATAATGTTGTCTTCAAGTAAATCCTGGCTTTTTAGTATATCACCGTTTAAAGTTTCAATGCTAAATGCAGGCACTTCTGACCATAAAGATACAGTAACTATTATTAATAATATACAGATTATTGTTAAATTCTTAATCATTTTTCACCTCTATCAATTTTTTGTTTTATCGCATTATAAATTTTATCTGTTTCTAAGTTTTGATTTGATACGTCTTGTATCCTTTGAATCCATAATACCAAATTTAAATCGGTATCTGTAAAATGGTCAGATTCTATAGAAAAATCTATTGTACTATTATTTTGTAAATCTTCTAATAGCTTTCTATTTCTTTCTCTTACTACTTTTGTTGCAGGTTCATTTACTGCATTTAATGCTGTTGTTTCATCTTCATATATAACATAATATAAATATAAATTACTTGTGTCAAAAGTATTGTCAAAACTAATATTTACATTTCCTGTAATAGTATTACCAACAAAAGAATATGATTCTAAATCTAAAAATACTTGTGCTTCTTCAGTTATCATATTTTCTGCAATAACTTCATAAGAATCTAATATCTCAGTTGAAGCTCCAACTAAGACATTTTGCCCGTCAAAAATTACGGTTGGAAGAGAATTTAAACCGTAATATGAAGCTTCCATAGTAGGTTGAGAATAGGTTGCTAAACTGTCACCTACGTGATATTTTAGGATAATAAAATTATTAGGATTTGCTTGATAGATTGCATTTAACTCAGCCTCAGAAAATGGGCAATTAGGACAAGTCAACCCTGTAAAAGCTTGAGCAATAACTATTTTTTGAGGTAATTCTATACCGGATTCTTGATTACCTGACCAAAGCCATTTATTATCAACTTTACTTAAATAATCGACCCAAGTAGTATCAAAATCAATACCGGTATCAGAAACTAGTATGTTATATGCAATAGTTTTACTGTCATTACTTAGTGTTATTGTCATTAATGCATTCTCAGTCCATTCTTTAGAATTATAAAATGAACTGATACCACTTTTAGTCAAGCCATTATTTAAATATGTATCAGAATAATATTCTAATACAGTATTTATATTATTTTCTCGTAAGTTAAGACTTGTTTGTTCTTCAAAATATTGAATAAATTCATCTTCAGTTTGTGAGACTACCTCATTATAACTATGCTTAAATCTATCACATGCAGTTACTATAAAAGCAACTACAATAATAATATATATAATTTTTTTCATAAAAAACCTCATTTAATTTCATCTAAAGCATTAAAAATCATTTGTTTTGTTATTATCTCAGGGAATACTATAGGTTCTGTTTTACCAGGAACAAAAAGTAAATATAAGGGAACACCCGCTTTATTATACTGTTGTAACCATTTATGAATTAAGGGATCTTTTTTTGTATAATCACCTTTTAGCATTAGAACACCTTTATCTGTAAAGGCTTGTTTTATATCAGATGTATTTATTACTGTAGCTTCATTAGTTTTACATACCATACAGTATGCTGCAGTAAAATCTACAAAGACGGGTTTCCCTTCAGATATACCTTGTTCTATCGCTTCCTCGGAAAATTTAGTCCAAAAACTATCATAGGTTGAACTATTTTCTGTATTAGCAGGGGCTTGACCTTTAAGAGTTAGCATTGCACCAAAGACTATAATTAAAACAGCAAGAAATGTTATAATCCATTGAGTTTTTTTGGTATGCATTGGAGTTACAAAGCGACCATACATCCATGATGCTAAACCAAGTATCAATAAAAATAATAAGACATTAATTACATAAGCTCCACCCATTTGAACTAATATCACTTGAACCATTTTTACAGCAAATGCTAAGAGTAAAAAACCTAAAATTTCTTTAAATATATTCATCCACTCACCGGGTTTAGGGAAAACCTTTACTGCCTTAGGAAATACACCTATTATTAAAAATGGGAATCCTAAACCTAATCCAACTAAAATAAATATTGCATAAATAATTACCGGAGGTTGTGTAAACGCAAAACCTAATGCAGCACCGAGAAATGGTGCAGTACAAGGAGTTGCCAATAATACTGCAAAAATTCCGGTTAAAAATGATCCCCAGTATCCTTTTTTCCCTGAAGCTTGAGATGCAACACTAATGCCGGGAGCTTGAAATACAAATACATCAAACAAGGATAATGAAAAAACAAACATTAAACTTAATAAAAATACTACAAATCCGGTATTTTGAAATTGGAAACCCCAACCAACCAGCTCACCGGATAATTTAATGATAGTTACAACCGTAGCTAACACAATGAATGAAAAAATTATACCTAAAGTATATAAAAAACCGTTTAAGAAAATATCCCTTGGTGAATCTTGACTTTGTTTAACAATAGCAAATGCTTTAATCGATAAAATTGGCAATACACAAGGCATTAGATTTAAAACTACTCCACCAACAAAGGCTAAAATGAGATATTTTAAAACATCAGATTTATTTGACCCTGTAGTTGCTCCTGCAACAGAATCATTTAAAACATTTACAGTAATATTATGATATTCTTCTTCGGGAATTAAACAAGCTCCATCATCTTCACATAGTTGATAATAAAATATTACTTGTAATTGATAATCACCTTTTTTTGCATTTTCACTAATTAGAATATCTTTTTTTATGGTGATATTTCCACGATAATTTAAATGTTTAAACTCATCAAGTTCTCCTTCTTCCGGATAAAAAGTTTTACCTTCAGTAAAAAAACCGGTTTCTTTTTCATCTACTATCTCAATCCCAAAATACTCTTCTTGAAATGTTTGATGATATCCCTCAGGTATATCAAAAATAATTTCCAAAGTTATTTGGTTGCCCGATTGAGATGAAAAATTTTGTTTAATAATCGAACTGTAAGTGTTATTTTCAACTTCTGCTACAAGAGGACAATTTAAAGTTAAAACAAATAGGGTTAGAAGGATTAAAATAATACTTTTCTTCATCCTGACTCCTTTCAATCACTCTATATACTTTACATTATAAACTAATATGATATTTGTATGAAATTTGTCAATTATTTTTTTAAGAAAATATTTTTTTGTTTGTCTTTCAAAATGCTGTGTTTAAAAGGTTTTTATGTTAACTTAAATCACACCTGAATATCTTTCATATTAAATATATTGACCTATTTATTTAAAAAATTTGCTATTTGCTGAGTTTTAACTATCTTATGATAAAGGAGTTAATTATGTATTGTACTAAATGTAACAAACACTATCCTGATGATTATATTGAATGCCCTATTTGCCTTAATTCTCTAGAAAAAGAACCAATACGAAATCAAATTGAATATCAAGAACTTTATCCGATTTATACCCCTCCTGATGCCTCATTACTTGCAATCGCTAAATCACTTCTCGAAAGCGAAGGAATTGAATTTTGGGTACAAAATGAAAAATTACAGAACCTATTAGGAGCAGGACAATTAATGGGTTTTAATCAAATTTTTGGTAGTCCAAAAATTTATGTAAATAAAGAAAATATAAAATTGAGTAAAGAATTACTCAAAGACTTAACTGTAATTAATGATAATCAAAAAGAATAATCTATTCATCATTTACATTTATCATTAAAATTTATAAGTAAGCTACAGCAGACCTCCAGGATGGAAAAAAGCATCCTGGAGGTCCCTTGTATTTTGATCGTATCTAATTTCATACTTTACAATAAAATAAACAATATACTAGTGAAGACTGATTAATTATAATGTTATCGAGCATTCTTGCTTGCACTAAAAATCTCATTAACTATAAGAATATCAATCAATAATCATTTTATAAGTTTTGAGTTTATGAAGTAATTTTTGATATTATTCAATAGCCCTAATGATTAAATATTTAATAATATAAAAAAAAAGGGTATCTATTGATACCCTTAACTTAATAAAAAGGAGATAAATGAAGATTGGCTAAAAATCCAAACACCCTATTTATCTATTTATTCCACCTTATATTTCAAAAATAATTGTAAACGATTTTTTGTCAACAAAAATTTTTCAAATTATTATAAACTTAAATTACTATATACTAATTATTTAGCTAATAATCAAAATTGAATCAATAAGTAATTTACTCACGAATAATAAAACAAAATTGTATATAATCTTAACACTTATGTTTACGTACACATTTTCCGGTAAATGATAAAATTAATATGTAAACATAATATACAATTATTTAACGATTGTCTTGAATTTGAAAATGTTAATTTTTTTTTACGCTTAGTTTATTTCTTGAGTTATCAATATAAAAAATCACAGAAATACAATTTTTTGGAAAATTGTATTGACTAATTATCACATTTTTGAAATAAGACATACAAAGAAAACTTTATCAAAGGATAAAAATATGAAAGAACCTCAAGTGACATTAGAATTAGCATTAGAACATGGATTAACTGAAGATGAATTTAATAAAATTATAAAAAGAATTGGGAGAATACCAACTTTTACTGAACTTGGTATTGTTTCAGTGATGTGGTCAGAACATGCTAGTTATAAAAATTCTATCAAATATTTAAAAACATTACCTAAAGATGGACAGGCGATTTTGTCAAAAGCGGGAGAAGAGAATGCCGGAGTTGTTGATATAGGTGATGGTTTAGCAGTTTCCTTTAAAATAGAAAGTCATAACCATCCTTCAGCTGTAGAACCATATCATGGAGCAGCAACCGGTGTTGGTGGAATATTAAGAGATATCTTTACTATGGGAGCACGTCCGGTTTGTGCATTAAATTCTTTAAGATTTGGAAGCCTAAACGATAACAATGTAAAACATCTTGTAAAAGGCGTAGTTGAGGGTATTGCTGATTATGGAAATTGTTTTGGTGTTCCAACTGTTGGTGGTGAAGTTTACTTTGATGAGGCATATAAAGGTAATCCTTTAGTAAACGCTATGGCTGTTGGTATATTAGAACATAAAAATCTAATGTCAGCCGGTGCTAAAGGCCCCGGTAATTATGTAGTTTATGTTGGCTCAAAAACCGGTAGAGACGGTATTCATGGGGCAACCTTTGCTTCTGTTGAATTAACTGAAGATTCAGAAGAAAAAAGAACAGCAGTTCAAGTCGGTGACCCGTTTATGGAAAAACTTCTATTGGAGGCAACCTTAGAAGTCATAGAAAAAGGTTTAGTTGTTGGTATTCAAGATATGGGAGCAGCAGGATTAACCTGTTCGTCAAGTGAAATGTCTGCAAAATCCGGTACAGGTATTGATTTAGATGTTGCTTTAGTACCACAAAGAGAATCAAATATGACTGCTTATGAAATTATGTTATCTGAATCTCAAGAAAGAATGTTATTAGTTGTGGAACCGGATAAGTACCTTGAAGTTAAAGAAGTATTTGAAAAGTGGGATTTAGATGCAGAAAAAGTTGGTATAGTAACTGATGATGCATTATTAAGAGTAAGATTTAATGGAGAAATTAAAGCAGAATTACCATCAAACTTTTTAGTTCTTGGAGGAGAAGCTCCTGTTTATGATCGTGAATATAAAAAACCTGCTTATTTACTTGCAACAAGAAACTATAACCCTGAAGATACTCCAATCTTAAAAGATTATAATAATATGCTTAAACAACTATGTTCGAATCCAAATATTGCTTCTAAACAAGCAATTTTCAAACAATACGATCATATGGTACAAATTAATACAATGATTGAACCAGGTGGTGACGCAGCTTTAATAAGAGTTAAAAATACTCAAAAAGGATTAGCTGTTTCAACGGATTGTAATGGTCGCTATTGTTATTTAGATGCTTATGAGGGAACAAAAGGAGCTGTTGCGGAAGCTGCCAGAAATGTTGTTTGTGTCGGAGCTAAACCTGTAGCGATAACAAATTGTTTGAATTTTGGTAACCCTTATAAACCTGAAGTGTATTGGAATTTCGTTGAAGCAATTAAAGGGATGAAGGATGCTTGTGAAGCTTTTGTAACACCTGTAACCGGCGGTAATGTTTCTTTTTATAACGAGAATCCTGTCTCAGCAGTATACCCAACTCCAACTATTGGAATGCTCGGTATCATTGATAATATTGAAAATGCAGTTACTTATGATTTTAAAAATGAAGGAGATTTCATTTATCTTCTTGGAGATAATTGTAATGAAATTGGTGGTAGTGAATACCAACATATTTTGATAAATAAACCTATGGGCCTACCTCCTATAGTAAACTTGAAAACAGAATCTATACTTTATAATACTATGAATTTATTAACAAATCAAAAACTGTTACAATCAGCTCATGACTGTTCTGAAGGTGGTTTAGCAATTTGCTTAATGGAATCTTGTTTCAATAAACAACATCTTGGTTGTTTAATTAATATGGATTTCAAATTTAGAACTGATTTTGAACTTTTCGGAGAAGCTCATAGTAGAATTATTGTTTCTGTAAAAAAAGAAAATATTGAGAAATTTGAAACTATATTAAAAGACAATAATCAAAAATATTTAAGGATAGGGAAAGTTCAAAGCAACAGACTGAAAATAAATAATTTAATCGATTTAGAAATTAAAGATCTAAGACATATTTACTACAATTCAATAAAATTATAAAAAATTTTATTGACAATGATAACTTCTTTTTATTTACTTGATAATCGGAGTTGATATATATGAAGAAAGAAATAATGTTTATTATACTTTTTAAGCACAAACAAGGATATAGTTGTGTATAATCCTTTAAATAGGTTATTAACAAATAATGAACAAAAAATATTGTTTATTATATTAGTAATTATTTCTTTAGGATCGGCTTTAAGCTTATTTGGTTATATACCGACATCTGAAAAAAATATTCAAATAAATGAGCATACTAATAAGCAAATATCCAATACCTTACAAGATGATTTTCAGATTAGCTATGATTTAAATAATGTAAAATATGATGAATTACTCTATATCACAGGTATTGGTCCTGTTAAAGCGAAAGCAATTATAGATTTTCAAAATGATTATGGATTTAAACATTTAGATGATTTATTAAAGGTCAATGGAATTGGACCTAAAACTTTTGAAAAAATAAAAGAGTTTTTTTTTGTTTCTGAGACTAAATTAAATTTGCCAAAAACTGATAATGTTAATAATCAACATAAATATGATATTAATACAGTAAGTTATGAGGAGTTAATAAGCATTAAAGGTATTGGTCCCAAGAAAGCACAAGATATTTTAGAATATCGAAAACAAATAGTAAAATTTCGTAAAATGGATGAACTAAAAGAGATTTCCGGAATCGGTGATAAAACATTTATAAATCTTTTAAATTATTTATGTATTGGAGAATAAAATGGCTGTAGATAAAAAAATAAACCCAACCCTTACTTTAGCTCAATTGTATGACGCCCAAAAACAATTTTTTGATTCATTTATTATATATCAACAGTTATATCAACAAAATCCAACTGAAGATTTAAAAAACAGATTGCAAAATGCTCACGATAAAATATTTACAGATAATAGTCTTAGTTATAATGATATTACAAATACCATCTTTAATGAAGAAGACAAGATTTATTTTAAACTTATCCCTGATACTCAATATAAAGAATATAAAAAAGCAATTCATCAGATTGAAAATGATGAAATAGAATTTACTGATGAAGAATTTGATGAAGACGAGTTAGAAATGGAAGGTGCTGAACAAATAGAAAGCGAGTTTATACCTGATAAACCAGCTGATAGACCCAAAATTGAATCCATTAAACAAGAACAATCCAATGATAATAATTTTTTATACTATACAATCTCAGAATTTTCCGAATATATCATTTCTAAATTAGGTAGTGATAAGAAATTATCAATGATTACACTCAGCGAATTAAAAGAAATTAAATTGCTCTTTAAAGATATTCTATAGGAGAAATAATTGAAAAAAAACATAGATAACGAAAATATAAATAAATTATGTGAGAAATGTTTAAATAAATGTAAACAACAAAAGACTGTAACTCTTGTTAGTTGTCCATCTTTTGTACCAAAACCTAAACAGTTATTTTTTAAATTTAAATATAAAAAACTTAATGAAAACGAGAGGAAATAATGGTTAATTTATACGGAGTTAAAATTGATTTACAGACCTTACCGGTTTTACCGGCTGCTTTAAATAAATTAATAGAAGTTTCTAGTGATACAGATTTATCAAATAAAGAGATAGCTAAAATCATTTCTCTTGATAGTGGAATAACCGCAAAGATTTTATCTATTGCAAATAGTGCACTATTTGGTGGTGTAGTACCTATTATTGATTTAAATACAGCTGTAACAAGACTCGGAAGAAATGATGTTAAAACAGTCGCTATGACTATATACATATCCCAAGTATTAAAAAAGTTTACTCTAAGTAATATCGTTATCGATAAATTTTGGAAACATTCATTAAGTGTTGCCTTTCTTGCCAGGAAAATTATTAATTTTTATGACTATAAAAATGAAATAAGCGAAGAAGAACTTAATTACTTATACCTAAGTGCTCTAATGCATGATTTAGGATACATTATCTTAGATATATTAGCTCCTACAAAATTTAAAGAATTTATTATACATTCTAAAAACTATAATATATCTCTTTTTCAAGCTGAACAAGAAATATTCCAAACTTCCCATTCTGAAGAAGCTGCAAAATTATTTAGATATTGGAATTTACCCGATCCTATAATTGAAATAATGAAACATCACCATAGACCAACTTTAACAAAACATCAATTAAGAAATTTATCAAATATAATTCACGTAGCTGATCACTTAACAAATTTATTCGGATATGAAATTTTTGAAGATTTCCCTCATGAACCTGTTCAAAGTTCTATCTATAATCAATTTAATTTTTTAGATAACTCTAACTCAGAAGAAAATATTTTTGATGATTTAAAAAATCAAACAGAGTTATTTTTAAGTTTTTCTGAATTAGCTTTATCAGTATAAAATGAGAATTATTTCCGGACGATTCAAAGGACAAAAAATTGATGCGGTTGAAGGAATTACTGCTCGACCAACTACTGATTTTTTTAGAGAAATGATTTTTTCTGTTCTTAATAATCTCGATATAAATATGATTAATGTATTAGATTTATTTGCAGGAAGCGGAGCTTTAGGGTTTGAAGCACTTTCTCGAGGAGCTGACCATATTGATTTTGTTGAAGGCTCAAAGAAGTCTGTCAGTACTATTATTAATAATTTAAATAGATTAGATTGTCATTCACAATGCTCTGTTAATATGAAAAAAGCCGAAAACTTTATTAATCATTGTTCAAACAAATACGATTTAATCTTAGCCGATCCACCCTATAATAAAAATTTCTTAAATACAATAATTACCTTAATAAGAAATCAAAATATTCTTAATAATGAAGGAATATTAGTTTTTGAACATTCAATTAATGAAAAACTAAATGATGAATTTCTACCTTATGTTTTTAAAATTAAACAAGGCGGACCTACACAAATATCGTTTATCTCTTTTAATAAAATCTATAATCAGGAGTAATAATGAAAATTTTTAATACTTTAAACAAAACTAAAGAAGAATTTAAACCTATAGAAAAGAATAAAATTAAAATGTATGTCTGTGGACCTACTGTTTATAACTATTTTCACCTTGGAAACGCTAGACCTTTTTTGTTTTTTGACGTGGTTAGAAATTATTTCACATATAAAGGGTTTGATGTTACGTATATTCAAAATATTACAGATATTGATGATAAAATTATAGCTAAAGCAAACGATGAAAATGTTGACTATAAAGATATTACTCAAAAATATATAAAAGCCTTTTTTGAAGATTTAAAACAATTGAATATTCAAAAAGCTACTCTTAATCCAAAAGCAACAGATTATTTGCCGGAAATGATTGCTTTAATTCAAGATTTAGTAAATAAAGGATATGCTTACGAAAGCCAAGGAGATGTCTACTTTGCCGTTGATAAGAAAAAAGACTATGGTAAACTTTCAGGTAAAAATCTCGAGGATCTTCAAGCAGGAGCTAGAATTGAAGCAAATACTCAAAAACATAATCCTTTCGACTTTACTTTATGGAAAAAGGCTAAAGCCGGAGAACCTTTTTGGGAAAGCCCTTGGGGTAATGGAAGACCCGGTTGGCATACAGAATGTGTAGTAATGTCAAAAAAACATCTCGGACAGAGTTTTGACATTCACGGAGGAGGAATCGATCTAATATTCCCACACCACGAAAATGAACTTGCTCAAGCAGAAGCTATCGATGATAAACCTTTAGCAAATTTCTGGTTACATAATGGATTTCTAAATATTGAAGGCGATAAAATGTCAAAATCACTTAATAATTTCTTTACTGCCAGAGACGTTTTAAAAAAATATAATGCAGATACTATCAGATTCTTTTTCTTGTCAAAACATTATAGAAGCCCTATAGATTATAATCAAGAAATACTTGAAGAATCAAGAATTGCTATTAATAGATTTTATGAAGTCTTTAAAAAACTTCCTGTGTATAAAGAAAATATAATAAATGATCATTTATCAACAGATTTAACTGAAATAAAAAATAATTTTCTTGCTGCTATGGATGATGATTTTAATACTGCAAAAGCAATAGCGTATCTTTTTGAACTATCTAAAATTTGCTTTAATCAAAATACTGAAGAATCACATAATATTCAAGCTGCTAACTTATTATATGAACTCGGTAGCGTTCTAGGTTTTTTCAGTAAATTAAAGGATGAACTTGATAACAAGATAGATGATAAAGCTGAAAAATTAATAACTCTTTTAATTGAAATTAGAAGCCTTGCAAAAAAACAAAAGAATTTTGAAATAGCTGATAAGATTCGAAATGACTTAACTCAATTAAATATAGAGTTAAGAGATACTATAGAAGGAACTAATTGGTCATTAAAAAAGTAATCTATTATAAAATTAACATTAGAGGAATTCAACAATGTTACAATCAATTACAAAAAATGTTATTCTTTTCAAGAAATATGTTTCAAATTTTTATACTGACAATTCGGTAGATAATGAGAATATAACATTTAAACTTAATCATTCATTAAGAGTTTTAGATGAAGCTTTTAATTTTTTTGAATGTTATAAGTATGATATAGAATCTAAAACAAAATCAATTATATTGGCTTCATCTCTTTTTCATGATGTTGGTAGATTTGAACAATACAGAAAATATAAAACATATTCTGATTCTCTTTCTGAAGATCATGGAGACCTCGGAGCACATATTCTTAAAAATGATGTTTTTTTTTTAGATTTATCAATAGATGATTCAATTATTAATGCTGTTAAATATCATAATAAGAAAAATTTACCTGAAAGCTTAGATATGTTATCAAATGAAGTTTGTCTCTTTGTAAGAGATTTTGATAAGATTGATATATTAAAATCAATAGTTAATGCTTTTGAATTGAATCAAATCAACGAAGTTCTATCTCTTCATCTTAAAAATGAAAAAGAACTTTTATCAGAAACTCTTCTAAATGACCTTATTTTCGATAATAAATTAATAGATTATAAGCATCTTGTTTATCGTAATGATATGTTAATAGGAATGCTTTCATGGTTGAAACAATTTAATTATAAACCTAATCTTATAACTCTAATCAAAGATAATATCCCTGAAAGATTAGCTCAACTTTTCCCAAATAAATACATAAATACAGTAATGAATTACATAGAAAACCTTTCAAGGTCAATTTAAATATGTATGATTTAGCAATCGTAGGTTGTGGTGCAGCTGGACTTTTTGCTTGTTCTTTGCTTTCTAATATTAAGAAAGATATGAAAGTAATAGTTTTAGAGAAAAGAAATACTATTGCTCAAAAATTATCAATCTCCGGGAATAATCAATGTAATTATACAAATTATAATGAATATAAAAATAAACATCCTAAAGAATTTGTTGAAGAGTTTAGTAATCATTACGGTGGGAAAAAAAACTTTGTTAAATCAGTTTTGGGTAATTTAACTAACCTAGACTTAATTCAATATTTTAAAAAAATAGGTATCGAATCTTTTATTAGAGAAGATGGTAAAGTATTTCCAAGGTCTCTTAATTCACAAGAAATTATAAATACAATTTTAAAACAACGTACTAATAATATTGAAATTATAAATAACATTGCTATATCAAGCATTACCTATACAGAGTCATTTATAATCCTTAAGTCAAAACAAAAAACTATTCAAACAAAATATTTAATGCTTGCAACCGGAGGTAAAAGTTATCCTGTCACCGGTTCTGAAGGGGATATTAGCATACTACTAAAACCTTTATTAATAAAGATAAACGAATTTAAATCAGCCTTATCTACCCCTAATATTTCTAATTATGAATATTCTGCATTATCCGGAATCAGCTTGCCAAATTGTGGTATCTCTCTATGGAAAAAAGATTTCGATAAAGCTAAATTTAAAATAAAAAAAACTTAAATAATCTATTACCAATATTGGATTTCAACAATTTTACAGCATATAAACCTATTTACATAAATACAGGGAGTCTATTGTTTACTCATAAAACCTTATCCGGTCCATTAATATTAGACAATTCAAGATATTTTGATACTAGAGATTTAATATTAATACACCTAACTAATTTCAATAGTATAGAAGATTTCAGTAGATATTTAGAAGATTTAGTTTATAAGCATCCTAAAAAATTAGTTAAAAATATTTTTAATAATTTAGATATCCCCGAAAGACTTACAAAGTGTATAATGAACTCTTTACCTAAAGAAATTCAAGAATCTAAGATATCTGATTTATCAAATGAAAAGAAAAAAATTTTATTGTATAAGTTTTATTGTCTTATCTTTATAATTTCTAGTCCCGGAAGTTTAAACAGTGCAATGGTTTCAAGTGGTGGTATAGATACAGAAGAAATTAATAAAACAAAACTTTGTTTAAAAAAATACCCTAAAATATATGTCGCCGGTGAATGTATTGATGTTGATGGTGATACCGGAGGGTATAATATACATTTTGCTTTTGCGTGTGCAAAGACAATTATTAAGGATTTAGAAAATAACATATTAACAAATAATTAAAAAAGGATATAAAGATGAAAGCAATTATCTTAGCAGCAGGTAAAGGGATGAGACTTAATAATGATGAAAGATCTGCTATACCAAAATCTATGGAGAATATTAATGGAATTTCAATAATGCATTATCAACTTAATAATTGTTTAAAAAATGGAATTAAAAAATTTGTTATTGTTGTGGGCTACAAGAAGGAACTTCTTATTGAACACGTTTTAGAGGTTTTAAAGGAAGAACAAGTATATTTTGTTGAAAACCCAATTTATGATAAGACAAATACCTTACACTCTTTATATTTAACACTCAGATTTATGTGTGAAGATTTTATTTATTTTAACGCAGATGTATTGTTTCATCCATTCATATTAAGGAAGTTAGTTAATGGTGAAGATTCATCTTTACTGATGATAGAAAAGAAACCCGTTGGAGACGAAGAAGTAAAAGTAATTATTGAAAATGACATTATCAAGGAAATACATAAACAAGTTGATATTAAAAAAGCTGTAGGTGAATTTATCGGAATTGCAAAATTTGTAAAACAAGATTTACCTTCATTCAAGGACTGTTTAGAATTTGGTGTATATAATAATCAATCAAATAATTATTTTGAATATGCAGTGAATATGATGGCTCAGGATAGACAACTTAAAGCAATATATACTGATGGTTTACCTTGTATTGAAATAGACTATCCTGAAGATTTAAAAAAAGCAAAAGAAGAGCTTTTCAAGGATATCGTGGATTTCCTTTAATGAAAGTACTTTTATTAGGTATCAATGCACGATATACACATATTAATACTGCCTTATATTATTTAAGACAATCAATAGCAGGATTAAAATTTACTGTAAACATATTAGAAAAAACAATTAATGATAATATATGGGATATTATAAATGACATTTTTAATAATAATCCTGATATCCTATGCCTTTCTCATTATATATGGAATCAAAAGCACTTAGAGTTTATCATTAGAGATATAAAAAAAATATTACCTAATTTAAAAATTATATGTGGTGGGCCTGATATATCCTATAATGCAGAAGAATGGTTAAAACAGTTTCCTGAAATAGATTATATAATCAAGGGAGCTGGAGAAAAGGCATTTAGAGTATTAGCTGAAAATAATTTCCACTATGATGACAAAATAATTTGTTTAAAAAATTATCCCTTTGAATGTATCCCTATCTCATATATTGAAGAAGATTTTCAAGTTTTACATAATAGATATATCTATTATGAAGCCAGTAGAGGATGCCCTTTTAAATGTTCATATTGTATGTCTTCTCGCGATGATCAATTGATTGAATACAAAAGTTTTAATTTAGTGAAATCTGAACTTGACTTTTTGCTAAATATAGAAAACTTTAAACCCATAATTATTAAATTTATTGATCGATCTTTTAATGTAAATAGCGATTTAGCAATACAAATATGGACATACCTAAAACAATTACATACTGATACTAAGTTTCATTTCGAAATTCATCCTTTATATTTTACTGAAGATCAATATAGGGCTTTACAGGACATACCTGAAAACAGATTTCAGTTTGAAATTGGGATTCAATCTATTCATAATAAAACAATTAATCTCATTAATAGAAAAGGTAAATGGGAAGAGATTTATAATAAACTTAAATTATTAACAAGTTTAAAAAGTATTCATCTACATTTTGATTTAATTGCCGGATTACCCGGAGAAAGTTATTCTGATATTACTCAAAGCTTTAATCAAATATTAGATTTAAAGCCTGACCATTTTCAACCTGGTTTTCTTAAGATATTGCCTGGTACAGCTTTAGAACAGGAAAATAAAAAATGGGATTATAGATATCAATTAAAAGCTCCTTACAGAATTCTTTCTTCAAGTACAATATCTTTTAAAGAATTACAAAATATTGAAATAGCTGAAACCGGACTTGATATATTATATAATTCAAATATATTTAAAATCTTTATTTCTGAATACTTTAAGGCTTATCAAAATCGATATAATTTATTTTCCGATTTTGGCTTATATTTACAATCTTTAGATATAAATAAAAATCTATCTGATCGTAAAAAGATTTTTGTCTTGTTATATGAGTTCATAAAAAATAATATTGATAAATCAATAAATGAATTATTTCTTGATTGCATAAGATTTGATTGGTTTTTGCAAGCAAAGACACATTATTATCCTGAAGAATTAGATGCGATTCATTCTGATAAATTTAAAGAAAAATATTACAATGAATTTAAGTCTTTTTGGCAAGATTGTAACTCTGAAAATATAATAACTAATAATTCTAATATTCAACAATTTAAACATAAATTAAAGAATGTTTGTTTTTTTGCACCAAAAAATGCTTTATTTATGAATAGGATTCTTAATAATGAATTAGGAATGGTAATAGTTAATCAAACTCAAATTTATAAAATTTCTAATAAAAATGAAGAAACAAAAATTATAGAAATTAGTTTCAATGATGTAGTATAAATGATTTATTACTATTATACGTATTAAGAATTAATAAAATTCAACAGGAGATTTAATGTTTAGATTTTTAGAAATAATTGGTATTTCATACGAGAGTTATGATGAAGCAGTAAAAAATGCAATTAATGAATTACTTAATTTACAATATGATGTACATTTTTTTAACATAATAGAACAACGAGGATCTGTTAAAGACAATAGGATAGAATTTCAAGTAGTTTTAAAGGTTGCAATTAAACAACAAGTACAAGCAAACAATCAAAAAGGTGATCATAAACTTCATAAACAAAATGGATCTGATCCTGTCTGTGAATGGTGTGGGACCGTTTTATACAAGCATAATCCAAAACAAAACACAGTAGTATGTAATAACTGTGGCAGGATTACTAATGTAGATCTTACATCAAATAAGCTTGTTTTAAAATAAAATAAAAATCACTTTTCTTCAATTTTAAACAAATCATAAAGCAAATTATAGTTTGTATCAAGTTCAGAGTTATAAAAGTCATTTTTTAGTCTTTGAGGTTTATATTGCCATAGTGGACTTAACTCAGATAATGCTTCTACTAATTCCCATTCATATTCAAAATGATAATTACTTAAAATAAGAAGAGGAGAAAACATTAACTCTGAATAATAGTTTCTATTTTTAATTATTGTTAGTGCTTTTTGACTTACAAACATAGGTTTATATTTACCATAATTAGCAACCTTAGTTTTTGTATTAAAAGATAAATTTGGAATTTTATCTAATTCTTCTTTTAATTGTTTTGAACTATAAAAAGTTTTACCATTTATTATTGATAGTTTATCTATATTTATTTTAGTATATTTCAGTTTATTCATAACTTTGACAGAATATACGTATTTTGTAGGTTGAAAGACATTTTGGTCAAAGACATTTTGCATAAAAAAGAGACTGATAAAGCATATTATTCCTGCTAAAATCGGGTTTGCTATCCATCCAAGAGTTATTTTAAAAAAATTTTTATATTGGATATTTTTTGCTCCTTTAGCGATTCCTAATCCGATAATAGCTCCTACTATTGCTTGAGAACTTGACACCGGAACTAAGGGTAAGGTAGGAAAGTGTAGTTTGACTAAAAAGATTTGTAGAGTCTTTGAAGAAAACATAAATAATACTATACTTGACGACAGTATGGCGATAAATCCGGTCATAGGGCTCATTTTAAAAATTGTTTTCCCTACAGTTTGAACGTTATGATTTGATTTTGTAAGTATTCCTGCGGCTATGGATAAGCCTCCTAAGAAAAATAATTGCATAAAACCGGTTATTGTAATTTTATTAAACAAAGTTATGGGAGTAAATGGTGATGATTTAACAAACATACCCATTACATTTGCAATGTTATTAGCTCCTAAACTATAAGCAGAAAAAGCTATTAAAATAATAAATCCGATTCGAGTATAATAATCTAAATAAAGTAAAGATATAGATTTTTTTTTTAAAAAACATTTTAAAAAAGTAAAAAAACAATATGGATAAGCCTGCACTTAATACAGGAGTTACAAACCATGTACTTACTATTTTGATTAGTGTATTTGAATCAGTAAAATAACTTGAAAATAAATTCCATCCTAAAATAGCACCAACTACAGCTTGAGAGCTTGACACCGGAATTTTTATCTTTAACATCAAAAATAAACTTAAAGCAGCAGCAATAGCTACTGTAAAAGAGCCTGAAATCTCATTTATTGCACCTAAAGAGGATATAGTTTGAGTTGCACCTGTACCTTGAAATACAGCCCCTAAAATAACAAAAATTGAAGCGATGACTGCTGCAAAATTAAATCTTAACATCCTTGTAGTTACGGCTGTACCGAAGATATTACCGCCATCATTTGCACCTAAGCTCCATCCTAAGAAAAAGCCACTTGATAATAACAGAAATGCCATTTTTTTATAATTCTCTTTTAATAGTATAAATTACTAATCTATCTCCTACATCTTGAGAATAATCAGAAATCTTTTCAACTCCCTTAATAAAGTATTTTATATGAAGCTTTTTTTGTAAATCTATAGATGAACAGAAGACATCATTTTTCAGCCTTTCTGATAAATCATCTGCTTCTTTTTCAAAATAAAAAACCTTATGCACATAATTAGGGACATCGTGGATATTAAAGAAAAATGCTCTTACTGATTTAATTAGTTCATCTACACTATGAGCTGATGCTGAAACTAGTTCTTTAAAATTATGAATAATTGTTTCAGGAATGTCCGGGCATTCATTATTAAAATCAATTAAAATATCTTTTATTTGATCAATTACTTCATCAGTTCCTTCTAAAATTGCTAATACATCTCCCCTATTTTCAGGTATTAAGGTGTTTTTGTAAACATATCTTTCTATCTCCATCCTTAAATCATCTGCTTTACGCTCATTTTCACGAACTTTACTTAATTTTATCTTGCATTCATTAAATCTTTTTTCAAGATATTGATATATATATTGTTCAAATAATATGCTACTCTCTGATACTAAGTTAAGGAATTGATCAATTTTTACTTCTAAATTCTGAATTTTTTTTAAAAATGGCATATTCTCCTCAAAATCCTAAAAGTTTATGTTTTATAAATCCGTGTCTTACACCATAAGTAGAGATAAAAAGCTGATTTATTTTAAATTTATTCATTAGGTAGCAATTAATTGCAATTCCAAAAGCTAAAATATCTGCTCTATCAAAATCTAATCCAATTATCTTGTGTCTTTTTTTTAATGGTGTTTTATGTAAAGTATTTAAAATTACTAGAAAATCTTTATAAGTTACAGATTTCAAATGTATATCAGATTGGTTAAAACTTACAATTGATTTTATAATCATATAAGAAGAGACATAAGTTCCACCTATGCCATAACATTCAGTATCTGAGGATAAGTTTGTTAGATTAATTATATTAAAATACTTAGATAAAAAATCATAACATAAGTTTAAAAAATCATCAAGTTTATCAAACTCTGATATATCTTTTTTTACTAAATTATTAAGTGTAACAGCTCCAATTGAAATACTATGAAACTCTTCTTGATTTATTTCTTTTAAAATTAGCTCTGTACTTGCTCCGCCGATATCAAAACAAAGTTTTGAATTATTAGTTTTTATACTATTTAAGGCATAAAATGCTTCTTCTTTTGGAGATAATATTTGTACATTAAGTTCTAACATACTTTCAATTTGAGAGACAAATTTTTTACTATCTCTTGATTTTCTTAAGGCTTCTGTAGCGATTATAAAGATTTTTTCAACTTTAGATTGTTTGAGTTTTGAATACAAATCACAAACTATTTCAATATTTTTTGATATAAGATTATTTGATAATGACATATCATTATTTGGATTACCGGATAAACGTCCGGTAATAATTAAATCTTCAGAAAACAGTATTTCATTTTCTTTTTTAAAAGCAATCACTGATTTAGTGGTATTGGATCCAATCTCAATGACACCGAAAGAGATATCCTTATTGCTTATCAAGTTGTATTTCCTCTAAATCTGCTGCCTTATATGGTTCCATCGCTAGATTATAGATATTAATCGCTTTCACCGGACAATAAGTATAACAACGAAGACAGTACTCACAATTATTTTCAAATCGTGGAAACTCATACATTCTAATATTATCAGCCGGGCATACATTATAACATATCCCACATTGAATGCATTTACTTGTATCAACTTTAATAGGAAATTTTTTGTATAAATACTTATGAGGGTTTAAATATCTTATACCTACTTTAAGGATATTACTTATAATCGGATTAGTTTTCCAATGATTATTATCATTTATTAAATTTAGAATAAATTTCTCAACAAGATCATTAGGTATTTCTAAAATACTCTTATTGTTTTCATTTACTCTAAGAATCTTTGTATGATGTGGTTTAAAATTTCTTTGTCTTTTTGAATTTGTTGCCAAATTTGAAGGCATAATTAATTCTAAGGCACTCAAGCAATTATAACCTTTTTGTAGAAGTAATTTTTTGCTAAGAGTTAGGCATGCTCCACTATATCCTCCCATAGTTACTAACAAAAAGACATCTGTTCCGTTTGTTTTAGGTAAATTTTTAAGAAATTTCCGGATAAAAGGATAAGTGAAACCATAGGCAGCAGGAAAGGCAATACCAATAGTATGATTCAAGTTGATATTTTCCGGTAAAGTCTTTTCTATTCTAAAAAGTTTTACTATAATTTTTGTAATTGAATGTTGTTCTTGATTTAAGTTAACAGATTCTAACTTTTCCTTTAAAAATTTTACTGCTTGATAAGTATTCCCTGTTCCTGAAAAAAAATAGATATCTACATTCTTACTTTTCATAACACATCCTCCAATATAGATATTTTTATCATTATTAGCTTTATGTCAAGAAAAAATAGTTCATATTTAAAAAATAATTTAAAAATCTTCTTGAGCTATAAAATTAACACCAATACCATCAGTTCCATAAGCAACATCTATCCGTAAATTCATTTTTTCTTGAGGTATTAAAGAAAACCTAATTCCTGAGCCTATTGAGAGCTTAAACTCATCTTTTGTAAATGATTTATAAGAATTGCTTACCTGCCCGGTTTCCAAAAATACTACCCATCCAAATCTTTGCCAAAACCCTTCTCTAAAGGGAAAATTTCTTAATTCAGATTTATAACTTATCAAATATCTATCATTAAATCTATTTTCATTAAAAGCTCGTAGATCTTCACCCAACTTATTGTATTCATAAAAAGGAGCGTTATCAAGCACTAAACTACCTTTAATTTGGTTAGCTAAGATAAAATTATGATTTAAATCTAAAATTTTTTTTATCGTTATACTATGTTTAGAAAAATTATAATCACTTAAAAATATTGAATTATACATTTTATTTTCAAAATTAACATACCAACCATTTGAAGGATATTGACTATTATCTCGCGTATCATAGTCTATTGAAAAACTTATTCCGGAAATAACTCCACCTTTAATACCCATAATTTTGTTTTTTTTAAAATATGAATTGTCAGATATATCACTTAAAGTATAATTATTTAGTAATAAACCACCTTTAAAAGTATAATTAGAATTTAATAAATAGTTTAAATGTAACTGAAAATCAAATCCGCTTAAAATAATCTTTTCTTCGCTATCAAATTTAGAGTTATTACCTAATTCATAAAATTCAGTTGGCCACTTTTCGTATTTCAAAAAGGGTTCTATCCTAAAAGATGAATCTTTAACTTTATAATTGTATTTTGTGAATAATAAATATTGATTTTTAAAGCTATAGATTGCATTTGTTATCCATAAATTTGGTGCTTGTTTAGCTAAAAATGTTGAATCTCTAAAAGTTACAAGATTAAAACCTCCTATCATTACTGATGTATCATCTGAATATGCCATAAATGGATATCTAACAGTATTTGCTTTTGCGAATAAAGACGGTAAACTAATTATTATTATTAATAAAATTGCGATTTTTTTCATAATTAACCTCTTTTTATAACATAATATTAAAATTTAATATTGCCAATTTTTTTAAATTCTATTTTTATAATATAATTTTCCTAATAATTTATAGCAAAACTTTAAGGGACCTCCAAGATGCTTTTTTCCATCCTGGAGGTCCCTTGTAATTTTGTTGTTGAGAATTTCTGTTTGCACTAAAAAAAAGCCGGACTAGATTTGCGATGAACATAGCGAATGTGAGTCGAAAACGGTTAAAATGTTGTGCGAGCATCCTTGCTTGCACTCTTTATGCTACAAGCTATAAGCTTATAGAACACTTTGTCTTCAAGTCCCTTTTTGCTTACTCGACCAGGATGGTCAAACTACGATTTTCACGATTAGAGACTCAAATCCAATACAGCCGGACTAGATTTGCGATGAACAAATTGAGTATAAGTCAAAGATTGCGTAGTTTAACATTACTTATAAGTTAAAATCTTATAGACAAAGGTATGATATTATTCAATTGTCTCAGTAATTACAGTTAGTAAAGAAGATATGAAAAAGAAAAATATTGAACATTTTTATTGACAAAATTATAAGTTGCATTTTTCTTGTAAGGAATAGTAAAATTACTTTAAAAAGGAGCAATAAATGAAACAGGGAATTCATCCAAAATATGAAAAATCAATAGTAAAATGTGCTTGCGGAAACACATTTGAAAATAAATCTACTAAGGGCGACCTTACAGTTGAGATTTGTTCAGAGTGTCATCCTTTTTTCACAGGAAAAGAGAAATTATTAGACACCGCCGGACGTGTAGAGAAATTCCGTAAAAAATATAATTTAGACAAAAAATAGCTTTTTAATATTCAACATCATACATTTACTCATAATTTATGTTTATGTATGATGTTTTTTGCTTTAATGGAGATTTAATGAAAGAAAAAAAAATACAGGTCGGCGGACAAGCAGTTATTGAAGGTGTAATGATGCGTGGACCTGAACATATAGCAACTGCTGTTAGAAGAAAAGATGGAACAATTGATGTACTCAAAAAGAAATTTATTACAGTTACAAAATCACATTTTCTATATAAAAGACCTATAATCAGAGGTTTCGTTTCTCTTATTGAAATGCTAAAAATAGGTTTTGAATCTTTAACCTTTTCAGCTAACAGATATGAGCTTGATTATGAAGAAACAAAGGATAAACCAAAGAATACAAAAAAAGAAAAATTTTCAGAATACCTTACAATAATATTTTCGTTATTGCTTGCCTTTGTATTATTCGGATATTTGCCTTATTTAGTTGCATCATTAATTGGGTTAGGCGAGCAAAATTTTATATTTAATCTTTTTGCCGGTTCAATTAGAATTATCTTTTTTGTTTTATATGTATATATAATCAGCCTAATGAAAGATGTTAAACGTGTTTTTGAATACCATGGTGCAGAGCATAAAACAGTTTTTGCTTATGAAGATAAAAAAGATTTAGTTGTCGATAATGTTCGACCTTTTACTACGATTCATCCAAGATGCGGAACCAGTTTTATGTTTTTTGTTTTATTAGTAGCAATTTTAGTTTTTTCAGTAATTGATACGATAGTTTCATATTATTGGTTTACACCAAAACCATTAATAAGATTACTTTACCACATACCTTTTTTACCGATAATTTCAGGATTAAGTTACGAAATTTTAAAATTATCCGATAAAAAAATCAACCATCCTTTAGTAAAGATTTTTACAATACCCGGGATGGCTTTACAAAAAATTACCACACAAGCACCTGATGATGAACAGTTAGAAATCGCAATCATAGCCCTAAAAGCAGCAATGGATGATGATTTATCCCAATACAATAATCTTCAATTTATAGAAGAATAACGGAGAATTAATGCTACCTCAAGAAAGAATAAATGAAGTATATAAAGAATATGATTTACTTAAAGATAGAGTTTCTGATGTTTCAGAAATGAATGATCAACGAAACTTTTCTAAAATTACCAGAAGATTTAATGATTTACAAAATATAATTACAGTCTATGAAAAAATAAAAAAGAATCAAACTGAATTAGATGAGACTAGAAGAATCATTCACCACGAAAAAGACAATGATTTAGTTCAAATGGCAAAAGATGAGTTATTGATTCTTGAAGAAAATGACAAACAGCTATATGAAACTATAAAGGAACTTTTAGCACCTAAAGACCCTAATGATGAAAAAAATGTAATCGTTGAAATACGTGCCGGTACCGGTGGTGACGAGGCTGCATTGTTTGTATCTGATTTATATAGAATGTATTCAAGATTTTCAGAGCTTAAAGGGTGGAAAAAATCAATAATTTATTCAAATCCAACAGGAATAGGCGGGTTTAAAGAAATAATTTTTTCGTTAGAAGGAGATAATGTCTTTGGTACTATGCGATTTGAATCAGGTGTACATAGAGTTCAAAGAATCCCTGAAACCGAATCAAATGGAAGAATTCATACATCTGCAATCTCTGTAGCTGTTTTACCTGAAGCTGATGATATAGATATAGAAATTAATGATAATGACCTTAAAATTGATGTTTACAGATCGCAAGGTTGTGGAGGTCAAAGCGTTAATACAACAGACTCTGCAGTAAGAATTACTCATTTACCAACCGGTATTGTCGTCACTTGTCAAGATGAAAAATCTCAAATAAAAAATAAAGCTAAAGCAATGAATGTATTGCGTTCAAAACTACTAGATAATGAAATAGCTAAACAAGAAGCAGAAATTTCCCAAAGCAGAAAATCTCAAGTGGGAACCGGAGATAGAAGTGCTAAAATAAGAACTTATAATTTTCCTCAATCAAGAATAACTGATCACAGAATAAATATGACAACTTATCAATTAAATTCTGTATTGGATGGAGAATTAGATGAATTCATAAATGCCTTAAAGATAGCATATAAGAATGAGAGATTAAACTAATTCTATGGAAATCTTTATATATTTTTTAATATTAATAATTTTCTTTTTTTTATCATGGATTTTTAGTGGTTTTGAAACAGGAATTATCTCATTAGACAGATTTAAACTTGAACAAGAAGCAAAAAAAAGTAAAATTAAAAAAAATATATTACACTTTTACGACAATAACGATAAAACATTTGGCACAACTCTGATTGGAAATAATATAGCAAATGTAATCATTGCTGCTGTTTCAACATTGTTATTTTATGAGTTACTAGGTTTTGATAATACTTTAGCCTCCTTAATAACAGCTTTTTTAGTTTTAATTTTTTGCGAGATTTTACCTAAAAACTTATTTAGAGATTTCCCTGACTTTTTTATAGCTAAATTTATGCCTTTTATCAAATTATGCTATATTTTATTTTTCCCTTTTGTTAAAATTGTCACACTAATGAATAACAGTTTAAAAAAAATATTGAAAATTACTGATGAAAATACCTTTATGGCATTCACTAAAGATGATTTAGCTTTTATAGTAACTCAAACTTTTAATGAAGGTACAATCCAAAAACCTCAAAAAGAAATGTTAGAAGATGCTTTAGAATTTTCCGATTTAAAAGCTAAAAATGTGATGACTCCTAGAACGGAAATAGTCGCAATTTCAGATGAGATGACCATTGATGAAATTCAAAAATATGCTACATTAGAAGGCTATACTCGTTATCCTGTTTATCATGAAACACTTGATGAAATTACAGGAGTCTTGATAATATATGATCTTTTGAAATCTGAAAATAAAAACTTAACAATAGCTAAAGAATTGCAACGAGAAATATTTTTTGCACCAGAATCAATGGACGTTGATGATTTATTAAGAGAATTACAAAATAGTAAAAAAAGTATGGCAGTATTAGTAGATGCTTACGGAGGAACCTCAGGTATCGTAACTGTTGAAGACATCTTAGAAGAAATAGTCGGAAATATTGATGATGAATATGACATTGAAGATATAAAGGATGTTGAGAAAATTAATGACAATACTTGGATTGCAAATGCCTATGTTGAAGTTGATGATTTAATCGATTTATACAATATTGCTTTACCACATGGTGATTACGAAACAATAGCAGGATTAATAATTTCTCATCTTGCAAAAATTCCTATACAAGGTACAATTCTTAATGTTGATAATTATAAAATAGAAGTTATTGAAGTAACAAATAAAAAAATCGAAAAAGTTAAAATCACTCAAATTACTCATAATACATAATAGTTAAAAGAGGTGTTATGCAAGATTTAGAAAAGATAAAAAACAGAATAAGCTATCTTACTAAATTTTTAAAAGAACAAAACACTAATTATTATATAAAAAATTCTCCGCTTATCCCTGATACCGAATATGATATATTATATAAAGAACTAAAAGATTTAGAAAATCAATATCCTGGATTTAAATCTATTGACTCTCCGACTTTGTTTGTAGGTTCTGACTTAGAAAATCAAAAAACACTTAGCCACAAAGAAAGAATGTATAGCCTAGATAACGCATTCAGTATAAATGAAATAAAAACATTCATAAACAAAATCAAATCTGAATTTAATATCAATTTCCCGGAAATATGTTTGGAACATAAAATAGATGGTTTATCTATAAATTTGGTTTATGAAAATGGCAAATTGCTTTATGCTTTAACTCGAGGTGATGGCGAAAAAGGTGAAATTGTAACGGATAATATCAAAGAAATTTCAGGTATTCCATTAACTATACCCATAAAAGAATTAATAGAAATACGTGGTGAAATCTATTTACCAAAAGAAGACTTTAATCGATTAAATAATTATAGAGCTAACAATAATCTTAAATTGTTTGCTAATCCAAGAAATGCGGCTGCAGGAACTATTAAATTGAAAGATAGCAACCTTGTTAAAAAAAGAAATTTAAAGATGTTTACTTACGCAATAGGATACTTAGATATAAATTCTACCTTTAAACCTAAAAAACATTCTGAGTTATTGAATAGCTTCAGTAATTTAAAATTTCCGGTAAATGAAACCTTTGAAGTAATTGATAATTTTAAAGATCTTGAAAACTATTGTGCTTATTGGGAAACTCACAAGGATACTTTAAGTTATGAAATTGATGGTATTGTTTTAAAAATAAATGATTTTACTCTTCAACAAGAATTAGGCTTTACTTCTAAAAGTCCAAAATGGGCAATTGCTTATAAATTTAAAGCTGAAGAAAAAATAAGTACGCTCAATGAAGTTATATATCAGGTTGGTAGAACCGGTGCAGTAACACCTGTTGCTATATTAGAACCTACTCAAATTGCAGGTTCAATAGTGTCAAGAGCGACTTTACATAATGCAGATGAAATTGAGCGTTTAGACTTAAGAATTGGAGATAAAGTAAAGATTATAAAATCCGGTGAAATTATTCCTAAGATAATTGATGTAGTTCGAGAAAATAGACCACCTGATTCTAAAAAAGTTACTTTTATTACACATTGCCCATCTTGTAATTCATTATTACATAAAGAAAATGAATCCATTATTTTTTATTGCGACAATATTGATTGTCCTGCTCAATTACATAGAAGGATTGAACATTTTGCATCAAGGGATGCTATGAATATTGAAGGTCTTGGGGGTTCAGTAATTCAACAATTATTGGATAGCCATCTAATAGACTCTATAGAATCGATCTATAATATTGACTTTTCTAAATTTAGCCTTTTAGAAAAGCAAGGGAAAAAATCAGCTGAAAATTTGAAAAAAGCAATTGAAAATTCTAAAAATATGCCCTTAGATAAATTAATATTTGCTTTAGGAATAAGATATGTTGGTCAGAAAACATCTAAAATTTTAGCTACCCAATTTAAAACTTTAGATAGTTTAGTATCAGCTAATTATGAAGAATTACTTACAATTAATGAAATTGGAGAAAAAATAGCTAAATCAATTATAGATTTCTTTTCAGCCAAAGAAAATCTACTCCTAATAGAAAAATTATCAGATATTGGGTTAAATACAAAAATTTTTGAAGATGAATTTGTTTCAAATAGATTAGGCAATAAAAAATTTCTTGTTACAGGAACTCTCAATAAGTATTCAAGAACGGAGATACATAAATTGATTGAGAAAAATGGTGGCACAATTATATCATCTGTCAGTAAAAATTTAGACTACCTTGTTGTTGGGTCAAATCCCGGTAACAAATATGAAAAAGCAAAAAAAATATCTACTATAAAAATTATTGATGAAGATAAGTTTCTAGAGCTTTTATCAACTGGGCAATAATGACACTTGAAACAATAATCATATATCTATTTTTTGGTGTATTAACCTTATTTATTTATACACTCATTACTTCAAAAATTTTAGAAAGATATTTTTTATTTGAAACCATCAAACCATTTTTTGCATCTTTATTTATAATTACTTTTGTAATGATGCTTGATAGAATTATAGATTTAATGAATATTATTATTGAAAAGCAATTAGGACTCTTTACAATTATAAATTTATTTGCTTTAAGCTTACCTTTTATCTTTGCATTATCAGTACCTATGGCTGTATTAACTTCATCCATAATGGCATTTGGAAAATTATCAGTTGATCAAGAACTTACGGCAGCTAAATCAACAGGAATCAACATATTATCAATGATTAAGCCACTTACTCTTTTTATGCTTTTAATAGCAATTGGTATGTCGTATTTCAATGATTTTATTCTACCAAATACAAATCATTTATTGAAAAATATCTTAATAAGTGTTACATATAAAAAACCAATATCTGCGATAAAACCAGGAACTTTTACAACACTCAATAATTTAACTATCTATGCAAAAGATAGAACAGATGATGCCTTGTTAGATATTATAATCTTTAATAATGAACAATCAAGATTTCCTCAAACTATATATGCCGAAAAAGGTGAAATTGTAATTGACCCAAATACAGATCAGTTAAAAGTAATATTATATAATGGAGAAATGCATGAACGTGATATTAACGAACCAACCAAATATCAACTTAGAACGTTTAAAGTTTATACCTTTTTTAAATCAAATTTAGGCTTTGAAGTTGATGATTCTCCATCAGATTATCGTGGAGACAGAGAAATGAATAGTACTCAAATAACAGAACAAATACAGAATAGAAAAGCACAAATAGCTACTATTAATAATGATATAGAATCATATAAACATCAAAAAACACAATCAACTGATGCCGACTCTACCGATAATATACTACGAAAAAATATTGTAATGACAAATCTTAAAATCTCACAAAGAAAAGATTTAGAAAAACAGATTAGAATGTTTACTGTAGAAATACACAAAAAATATTCATTAGCTATAGCATGTTTTATATTTTTAATTGTCGGATTACCAATAGGTATGATGACTAAAACAAGTGGCTTGGGAGTTTCATTTACTTTTAGTTCTTTAATTTTTATCATCTATTATGTTATGATAGTTTTTGGAGAAGAATTGGGAGACAGAGGTGTTATAAACTCTTCATTGGTAATGTGGTTACCCTCTATCTTATTTTTTATAATTGGGGCATTTTTAATGTATATAGCAAAAAAAGAAAAACATTTTGATGTATCTATAATATTTCAGTTTTTAAAAAAGAAATTTGGCAAAAGAAGATGAAGATATTAGATAAATACATCCTTAAGCAATATATAAGTAATTTCTTAATTATAATATTGTCTTTTTCTGCCTTATTCATTATCATTGATGTATTTGATAGGTTACCGCGCTTATTGAAATATTCTAATGATTATTACTATTTTGCTCAATATTTTTTACTTAGAATACCATATCTATTTGTACTAACTTCACCAATAGTTGTTTTATTATCAGGTTTATTTTTGATGAGTACTCTATCCAAATACAATGAATCGATAGCAATAAGAGCAGCAGGAATAAGTATATTTAGGATGGTAAGACCTCTTTTAATTCTTGGTATAATTGTCAGTATCATTATAATGATTTTTGGAGAATATGTTTTGCCTTATACTGAATATAAACGCAATAAAATATACACTGAAGATATTAAAGGACAAGAAATTGAAGATATTAAAATGAGATCAAATATATTTTATTCTGATAACAATTTTTTATTTTACTTAAACTATTTTGATGGCTATAAAAATAAAATCAGAGTAATAGATATTACTGAAAAAGATAAATCTACCGGAAAGATTGTTAGAAAAATTCAAGCAAATGAAGCAATTTGGGATGGTTCTCAATGGTCTTTTATTAACTGCTATGAAAGGCATTTTGATAATAATCAAGTAACTTATTATAATTTTCAACCTAAAACCAATATACCAGAAATCACAACTACTCCGGACGATTTTATTAAAAGTTCTAAATCCACAATGTCAATGAATTACTTTGAGTTATTGGATTACATTAACCGTCTGAAGAAAATTGGTGAAAAGCATCATATTGAACAAACTGATTTATATATGAAGGTAACTTTCCCTTTTGCAAATTTTATTATTTTATTATTTTGCATACCTTTAGCTACTGCTTCTGTTAGATCTAAGGGTAGAGGCGTTATCTTTTTGATGGGAATTATGATTTGTTTTTTATATTTAGTTACTTTAAGAATATGTCAAAGTTTAGGATATAATGAGATTATCAGTCCATTAACGGCAACAATATTTCCTCATATATTATTTTTTATTATTGGCATTTACTATCTAGTAAAATCAGAAATTTAGTATAATAATTATGGTTAATTTAAGTCTAATATATGATAAATTCGCAAAGAAATATGAAGATAATCGTAATATTTTTAATATGGACAATATATTAAATGATTTAAACAAATATATAAATATTTCTCAAGGAAAACTACTTGATTTAGGATGTGGAGCAGGAGAACCATTTTCATCTTATTTTATAAAGAAAAAATGGGATGTAATTGGTGTTGATTATTCTTCTGAAATGTTAAAGATTGCAAATAAATATTTACCTCAACTGAAAACAATTTATTCAGATATGACATTAGTCAAGTTTAATATAAATCAATTTGACTTAGTAATTGCAATTTATTCAATCTTTCATATAGAAAAGGAAAAGCATACTCAATTATTAAAAAATATTTATTTTTGGTTAAAAAAGGGTGGGATTGCTTTATTCACTTATGCTTGTAAAGAATATACTCAACATTCAGAATTTAGTGGATATAAGGAATTTATGGGAGAAAAGCTTTTTTATAGTCATTATGATGAAACAACAATTAAAAATATATTATATAATATCGGTTTTAAGGTTTTATCTTTTAAATATTACACTATTGCAGATGAAACATTTCTTTGGATTATAATTCAAAAATAATATCTTGACAATTCTGAATCTATGAAAATTATTATGATATGAAAAAAAAAATAATTAAATTCTTATTGTTGATACTAATTTTTGATATTCTTTCCTGTAATTTGGTAAGAAGATATGATAATAAAGTTATAGAATCATACGGTGATAAGTCATTAAAAAATTTAAATTTAACTCAAGATAATCACTATATAGGGATATCTAATAGAAGTGATAATCTTCAAGAAGCAGTTAATGATGCTATTGATAATGCACATAAATTGATTAATCAAAATCTTGGAATAGCAATTGATTATATTTACACTGACTATAATCTTACGATAGAATCTAATCAGCAAATAGAACTTTCTCATAAAACGGAACAAAAAATATCTATTTCAAGTTCTCACAAAATTTCTTCAGAAATTCAAAGTTATTATATTGAAAAATACATTTCAAATACAGAAGTATTTTATATGGCGTGGGTTCAGCTTTATTTTTCAAAAGATAATTTTTTAAACTATTATTATGTTAAATGGAATAATTTTATTGAGAATTATTCATTTAAGAACCTGTTATTATTTGATAATAAATTTATCCAAAATATAACAATCATCAATAAGCTATACCCGGAATATTTACAAGAAAAAGAGTATCTTAGTTTGACATTAAGATTATCTGTTGAAGATATTTATGCTAATTATAATAATTTTTATAAAAAATCAATTGAAAACATAACTATTGAAAGTGTGTTTAAAAAAGATAAATTTTCTAATGATTTCAAATTACAAGTAAAACTTAATGACCAAAAATTATCTAATTTCCCCTTTGTATATGATAATGAAATTATATTTTCAGATAATAATGGAATTATAAAAATTTCTCCTGATTATCAGAAAGAATTCATTATTTATACATCTGATATTAATAATGATGACATACCCAAAAAAATCTTGTATGTTAATAATAGTTTTAGTCCTTATATCAAAACAAACTATACAATTTGTTTTGAATCCAACGATGAAATTATAAAAAATGAATTTTCTAATTTATTTAGGGAAAACGGGTTTTTAGAAAAAACAAACGCAGATATTAAATTAATTATAAGTGCTAAAACGGGAGTGAATAAAATCAATATTAATACATATTATGCTTTAACAGATTTATCAATAGAAATAATTAAATCTAAAGCTAAATCTGCAGTTTTATTGTTTAAGGGGATTGAAGGGTATGGTAAAACCGCATCAGAAGCTACAAGTAATAGCTACACACTTGAATGGTATAAGGAAAAATATTCACTTATATACCAAGTAGAAAATGCTATAATATCATTATTACTAAAGTAAAGGATATTTAAGAATATCCTTTACTTTATAATATTCAGCATTTTCCCTGCTTTTTGGAATTTATCTAAAGCGAAATCTAATTGATCTTTACTGTGTGTTGCCATAAAGCTACATCTTATCATTGATGCTGAGGGTGGTACAGCAGGAGGAATCACAGGATTAATAAATACACCTTCTTCAGCTAAAAATTTCCACATTTTGAATGTATCCATCATATCTCCTATGTGTAATGGGATAACAGGTGTATTAGAAGTTCCGGTATTGAATCCCATATTTTTAAAAGCATCTGCCATATAATGAGTATTTTCCCATAATTTCTCAATTCTTTCCGGTTCGTTTTGCATAATTTTTAAAGCTTCCAAGACTGATGCAGCAGATGCCGGCGGTAATGAAGCACTAAAAATTAGTGCTCTAGAAAAATGTTTAAGATAATGTATGATATCTTTATCAGCAGCTATGAAACCACCAACAGAAGCTAAAGATTTACTAAAAGTACCCATAATTAAATCTGTCTTATCGCTTAATCCAAAATGCATTGCTGCTCCGGCACCAGTCTTGTGTAATACGCCAAGAGAGTGTGCTTCATCAACCATAAGTGAGGCATTATATTTTTCACAAAGTTTTACAATATTTGGTATATCAGCTATATCACCTTCCATACTAAAAATACCATCAACAACAATTAAAGCATTTTTGGAACTTGAGGATGATGAATTATTAATCTTTTGCAATACTTTTTCTAGACTATTCATATCGTTATGATTAAATCTTAACATTTCACCATAAGATAGACGGCAACCATCTATGATTGAAGCATGGTCTAACTTATCTGTAATAACATAATCTCCTTTTAATACAATTGTAGCAATAGAACCAACATTTGCTTGATAACCTGTTGCAAAAACTAAAGAAGCATCTTTACCTGTTAATTCAGCTAATTTCTCTTCTAATTCAATGTGAATATCAAGTGTACCATTTAAAAATCTTGATCCTGCACATCCGGAGCCATATTTTTTAATTGCATTAATACTTGCTTCTTTAACCTTTGGATGATTAGTTAAACCCAAATAACTGTTTGAACCCATCATTAACATCTTTTGACCGTTAACAAGCACTTCAGTATCTTGTTCGGTAGAAATAACACGAAAATAAGGGTAGTACCCTGCTTGTTCGAGCTTTTTTGCTTCTTCAAACGAATAACATTTGTCAAAAATTCCCATTTTTATACCTCTTAAATTATTTCAAATTGTTTTAAATTTTTATAAATTACTGAAAGTAACCCGGTAGTTAGATAAACAACCGGAACACCAAATAACATTCCTAAAACTCCAAATGTAAGTCCGCCTGCTAAGACTGTAAGAATTATCACAATAGGATGCAGATCTGTATTTTTCCCCATTATTAAAGGGTAAACAATAGCATTATCAATTAATTGCACTCCCCACATACCAAGTACAGTCCACATAAATAATGATATAGGTTCACCTGTTAATATAACTGTAGATCCCGCTAAAATTATACCTGCTAATGGTCCTAAATATGGTATAATATTTAATATTCCGGCTAACACTCCTATTAATACACCAAATTTAATGCCTAAAATGGTTAATACAGAAGTACTTAAAACTGCAATTATAAAAGATTGCATAAAAAGTGCTCTCAAATAAATACCAATAGTATTATCTATCTTTTCTATAATCAATATGACTAATTCAAAATATCTATTTGGAATTAAGAAATAAAAACTCTTTTTTAACTTATTTTGATCTTTAAGTAAGAAAAAACTAATTATTGGTAATGACAATAAGTAAGAAAATATTTTAATTAAGTTTGATGAATAGCTTAAGATTATATTCGGAAGTTTATCAAAAAAATCTTTTAATCTGACTATAAGTAAATCTTTTAAAGCTACTAAATCAATAAATGGTAGTAAATCTTTAAGTTTATCAAACCATAATTGAAGGTTTGCTATATACGGCAATTGCTCTAAATCTAAATTTTGTTGAGATATGAAATTGCTGTAAGTTATAGCAAAACTGCTAATTTGTTTGATTAAAAGAGGGAAAAGTATAGTACCGACAAAAATAAGAGTTAAAAAGAAGATTCCATAAAATATGAATATCGAAAGAGTTTTATTGATTCCGATATTTTCTATTTGAATTATTATAGGATTAACTAAATACACGAATAACAATGAAAGAAGCATATAACTTAATATGGATTTATACACAAAAAAAGCAAATATAATCATTAATACAATGACTATATTAAAAATTAGCTTAATTAATTTACCTGATTTCATATTTCTTTAATCTTTGATTTGAATTTATTAAGCCTAAAGCCATATGTTCTCCTAAATTATAAAGTAATTTTATACCGGTAGCCGGGTTTTTTCTAACAAATCGTCTAAAATCATTTTTTGTGACTGCATACAAGGTTGTTTCTTTTGTTGCTTTTGCAGAAGCTATTCGATTAACCTCGGCAAATAAACCAATTTCTCCAAAATGAGAGGCTTCTGAAAGCTGAGATATAACGATATTATTTTCAGTATTTTCTAAAAAAATCTCTACTTCTCCACTTTTTATAATATAAAGTACAACATGAGGGTAAGTTTCTCTGAAAATAATTTCACCTTGTTCAAATTTCCTAATTAAAAATAATTTTGCAAATAAACTAAGCTCAGATTTACTTAAATTTTTTAATATTTCAACCTTATTTAAAAAAGTGAAATCATCTAATTTTTTACTCGTTTTTTTTAAAATCTTCTTAAAAAAATTATTTGACATAGACACTCCTATAAGTCTGCCCAGGCATCTTTTCCTATTAACGGAACAAAAACACATTGTCCACAATTATTTGATGAAATACAATCATTTCCATTTGAATCAACTTGTTTTTCGTAAACTACTAAATCTTGATTATTGATTGAACCTAAAGGTAAAATTAACTTACCTCCTACACTCAATTGATTTAAAAGTTTTTCCGGGACCTTTGGACTTGCTGCTGAAACAATTATTTTATTAAACTCTGAAACTATAGGTAAGGCATTTTCCCACCCTAGACTTCCATCACCTATTTTATAATAGATATTTTTATATTCTAATTTTTTTAATATTTTCTTTGCATTCATTAATAAATCTTCTATTCTTTCAACAGTAAAGACTTCTGAAGAAATTTCTGCTAATAAAGCGGTCTGATAGCCGGAACCGGTACCAATTTCTAAAACACGATCTGTATCTTTTATATCAAGTAAAGACATCATTAAAGCGACAATATAAGGTTGTGAAATGGTTTGTTGAAAACCAATAGATAAGGGATGGTCTTTATATGCAAATTCTCGCCATTCATCAGAAACAAATAACTCACGAGGCACTTTTTTAAATGCATCAATGACTTTTTTATTACTTATGTTTCTAGCAATTAAGTGTGTTTCTACCATTCTTATTCTTTGATCATCAAATCTCATCCATCTCCCCTATGTTTGATAGCCAGTTTTTAAGTGAATCTATTTTGTCTTTGTTTGAAAAATCTACTTTAACCGGAGAAATTGAAACTTCATTGTTTTTTATAGCTTCATAATCTAAACAAAAATCTGATTTTTCATATATAGGATTGTCTCCTCCAATCCAAAAAATATCTCTATTTCTGTGATCTTTATCTTTATGTAATATATTTTGGTATCTTCTGAATCCGACTTGAGTTATTCTGGTTGATTTAATTTCATTTTTATCTACATTTGGTACATTTATATTAAGTATTTCTCGATGTCCTATAAATTGACTTATATTATGTTTAACTAAATTACACATAATTTCTGCAGCAACTTCATATTTTTGATTTTCAAAACTTGTATTTGATATTGCTATCGCTTTATAACCAAAACACATTGCTTCTATTGCCGCAGCAACAGTACCGGAATATAACATATCGTCACCTAAATTTTGTCCTGCATTAATGCCGGAAATAACTAAATCTATTTTGGGCTCATTTTTTAAAATTTCTTCAAAAGCAAGAATTACACAATCAACCGGAGTTCCGGATACGGAAAATGCTGATTCTGTAAAATCTTTTTTATTAAAAGGATTTTGTACCTTTTTAACTCTTAAAGGTTCTCTTATTGTTATTGAATGAGATGCAGCACTTCTTTCAATAGCCGGGGCTACTAAAAAAACTTTATGACCTGCATCGATAAGCAATTCTCTTAAAATCCATATACCTTTAGACTCAACACTGTCATCATTTGTTAATAAAATATTCATTTATACTCTTTCTAAAATTATTTTTATAAAATTTATTATATCTCTGAGATGAGATATATGGCTAATTTCGTTGTTATAAATTATAGGTATCTCTACGTATGAAATAATGGCTTTTTTTATAACATAATTAAGTATGATTTCTGTTTCCATCTGATATCTATTACTTTTAATTTCGTCAGGATTAAATAATTCAAGATTATATAGTCTATATCCTGACTGTGAATCAAGTATAGTTTTTTTACAAATTATGCTTACAATAAAACTAGTTAATTTATTACTCAAATACCTACTTATAGGCATTGTATTTATTTTAAATCTTCTATAACCAATTACCATATCGGCATTTTCGTGATTTTGAGTAATAAAAAAATCATTAATTGATTCAGGCTTGTGTTGTAAATCGCTATCTAAAGTAATGACAAAATTGAAATTTTTATCTTTAGCGTAGATAAAACCTTGTTTTAAGGCGTATCCTTTACCCATATTTCTTGAATAATCAATACATTGACATTTATAATTATGTATTATCTCTAAGCTATTATCTAATGAACCATCATTAACACACAAAACATTATCTAAGTATCCTAATCTTGAAAGATTCATTAATAATTTATTTAGATATAATTCACTATTATATACAGGAATTATTATCAAGGTATTATCAATATTTGCCTTTTTAATCAATGATTTACTTACCATCTTTACCCTATTGAAATTATTTTTGAATAATAATAATTTAAGCTGTTTATATGTCAAGAAAATTATTTGTTGATTTATTAAAAAAGTTAGTTGAGTAATTTTATTTTTAAACAGTTGAAACTAATAGTAAATATTATGTTTTTTTAAGACTATCTTAAAACAATAGTTATGCGAGCATCCCAGCTACTTCTTAAAACTTTAACCGATATATAATAAATAAGTTATCAAACTACAATTTCGATGCTAATAGAACTTTCGCTGTGCGAATATCTTTATTTGCACAACAACATTATTCAGTTGTCTTTAATATTAGCCTTTTTGAATAAACTATTTCTTGAAAAACTCACATAAAAGATTATTGATTTTCTTTGACTAGTAATCTTGTAAAAGCAATACAAATATTACTTATTTTGTATATTTATATTTATAAATTAATAAGTGTTAATCAAATAGTGCTTTGTTGATATTTATTTTTATTTTGTAAAGTTATAATACTGAGTTATTATATCGGTCAACTACTTGAAATATATAGCATAGGTACAGGAGACCTACAGGAGATGTTATTTCCTGTAGGTCTCCTGTACCTATGTTGTTCTGTAAAGCCATTTTCCTAAAACATAACTTATTATTTTTAAATAGTTTAGTTGCATAGACCGTGTTTATTTTATGATTATAATTTAAAAAATAAAGTAAATATGTTTTATAGATTATTTTTATTTGATATATTTGATTTAAATTGTAAAATAATTTTCAATTTAAAAAATGATTTTTCTTGAACAAACATAAGACTGATTATCATAATTATTAAGCTTGCACTTAGTTTTGTTATGAGAGTATCTATGCTATTATTTAAAATTTTTTAACTACAAGTTAGGAAAGTCTGTCTCATAATTAATGTTTTGCGAGCATCCTTGCTTGTACTCAAAACCTTAATTGAAAAGTATTCAATATTTTATGAAACTACAAGCTGGAAGCTTGTAGAACTTTTCTACATATTGAGACAGCCTTTAGAAGTATATAGAACAATGTTTGATATTTTTTAACAAAAAAACACTAAGAATAAAAATTACATATATTTAATTATGATCAATGTCAAGCATATCCACATCATCTAAATATTTTTTAAAACTTACTTCAGAGAGATTTTTAAACTTATTGAGTATATTATTAATGCGTTCGACAGCGTTTTCTATCTTTATATAATAGGATAATAGTTTATCATCAGTAACTTTAAGTTTTAATAATTCTACACAATTATTGATAATAGCAAGAGGTTGATTAATTTCATGATTAGCTGTAACAGCCATAGCAAAAGCAGTATTTTTTTGTTCTAATTTAATAATTTTCTCCTGACTTAACTCTAAATCTTTATAAGCTTTTTTAATATCAATTAGTGATTTTTGTAACATTTTTTCAATTTTTCGTTTTTCTAAATGATTTCTTACTCTTGATTTAACAAGATTGGGTGCAAAGGGTTTTGTTATATAATCAATTGCTCCAAGGGACAAACCGTACTCTTCATCTTTTTCGTCTTCCATAGCAGTGATAAAAATTACCGGAATATTTTTTGTATTTTCTGAGTTTTTTAAGATTTTGCAAACCTCATATCCATTCATTTCCGGCATCATTATATCCAATAAGATTATATCGGGTTGTTTTGATCCTTGTATGATTCTTAAAGCATCTTTACCGTTATTAGTAACCTTGATAATATATTCGTGTTTAAATATTTCACTTAAAATATTTATATTTGATCTGATATCGTCAACTATTAAAATTGTCATATCATTTGCTTCCATCATTTTTATTTCATTCCTTTATTTATAAGGTGAACAAGAGAATACAATTTTTCAATTGCTTTTTGATAATTGAAATCAATAATTTCACTAGAAATATTTGCAAATAATTCAATAATTTGATCTTCTTGAGGTAATTTTAAGGATATATTTTGTAAATATTCTTCATCAACAAATGCATCATCTTTCAATAAAGCAATTAATTTCTTGATTGAAGACAAAAATAAGTCCGGATCAAAAGTCCTTTTATTATATATAATTTTATCGGTTTTAGTTGATAAAAGTGTATTTACACTATCTTGAAATTTTTTTATGTTATTTTTTAATTCTATGAGTTCCATATCAATAGTTAAAGAATCTTTTAGTTTATTTTCAATAATTTTACAAATATTATAAATTTCATTTGCTCCAAGATTTGCTGCTGTACCTTTAAGTGAATGTATTTCATAGCTAATTCTATCATAATTTTTAATTTTTAATAAATCGCAGACAACAATAAAAATTTTATCTAAATCTATACTAAATCGTTTTATTAATTTTGAATATAAATCAAAGTTACCACCGATTCTATCAAGACTATCTTTAACTAAAATTCCCGGTAATGAATCAGGATAAGTAGTTTCAATTTGAGAATCATAATTATTTATGTTGGTGTTTAAATATTTGCTTAAAATAGTTTCTAATTGCTCAGTACTAAATGGTTTTGATATATAGTCATTCATTCCGGCAAGAATGCATTTATCTTTTACTCCATCCATTGCATGAGCTGTCATTGCAATAATAGGAATTGTGTTTAATTTTAAATTTTTTCTAATTATTTTCGTAACTTCGTATCCATCCATTCCCGGCATCTGAATATCCATAAAAATTAAATCAAATTGATTTTCTTTCAATAGATCTAAAGCAAGTTTACCATTGTCTGCAATAATTAAATGTAGATTATATTTCTTTAAAATTTCTTCGGCTACTTCTTGATTGATTTTATTATCTTCAACAAGTAAGATTGAATAATTTTTATACTCAATCTTTTCTTCATCAGTTTGATTGGGTTTGTTTGCTTTTTTATTTAAAAAATAATCTAATAAGAAATCAAAGAAATTATTATAACTCATCTGTTTCTGATATATTTCTAAGCCATAATCTAAAAATTTATTGTAATTTCTTTCTATAATTTCATCAGAAGAGAAAATAATAATATTTTGAAATTGACTTAAATCTTCAATATTAAAGAGTTCAAATAACTCTTCTTCATTAAGGATTTTAATTAATATAAGATCATATCTGTTAGTATTTTGAAGATTATTAAAAAAATTATGCAATTCTAAATATTCTATTTTTAAGTGTAATTGTTGAAAATAGCTCTCGGTAATTTCTAAAAATTTTTTTGTATTACTTACAATTAAAATTTTAGGATCATTATCACCTATTAGACTTTTAAAAGATATATCATCACGCATTTGCAATAATGGTAAATCAAAACTAAACGAACTACCTTGATCAAGCTTACTTTCTACCCATATTTTCCCATTCATTAATTCTACTAATTTATGACAAATAGATAATCCCAAGCCCGTTCCACCATATTTTCGAGAAATAGAAAGATCAGCTTGTTCGAAGGCATTAAAGAGATTGCTAATCTTATTTTTATCTATACCAATACCTGTGTCTTTGATTGTAAAACGAAGCCTTTGAATAATACCTTTTTCATCTGATTTGATTTTTTTGTCTAATACATTTACTTTTATCAGGATATATCCGGAATGAGTAAATTTTACAGCATTACTTAATAAGTTATTTAAAAGTTGATTTATCCTTATTGCATCACCTTCTACAAAATTTGGTAAGTTTTCATCAAAGTCTATTCTGAAATCTAATCCTTTCTCAAAAACTATATCTTTATATATATTAATAACATTATCTAACATTTCTAAGAATAAAAAAGGTTTATTTTCGACTTTAAAATTTCCTGACTCAATCTTTGAATAATCTAATATTTCATTTAAAATATTCATCAGATTCTTCGAAGATAAGATAATTTTATTAATATAATTTTGATTTTCTTCATCCTTTAATCTTTCAGATAAAATATGACTTAATCCGATTATCGAATTCATTGGAGTTCTAATCTCGTGACTCATATTAGCTAAAAACTTACTTTTTGATTGATTTGCTAATTCTGCTTGAATAGCTAAATCATTAGCTTTCTTAGTAATTGTTTCTAATTTTTTATTCATATGTCTTAGATATTTTTCTGTTTCTTTTTTATCAGTAATATCTTCAAAAACAGTAACAAATTGATTATCTCTTGGGGATACTACAGAAATTTTTAAATATTTTTTTTGTTTTGGATAATATATTTCAAAATTATATGGTGTTTTATCCTTAACTATTTTACTATAAATTTCCAAATGTGGAGGAGGAACATTAGGAAAAATTTCTGTGATTTTCTTACCAATTACTTCAGAACGCTTAAATCCGGATTGTTCTTCATAACCGGGATTTATGGATAAAATCTTAAAATCAACCGGTATATCATTTTCATATATTAATTCATGCAAGGCAATTCCTTCTGTAAGGCTATTAAATATTGCTTTAAATGTCTCTTCACTTTCAAGTCTTTCACAATCTTGATTATCTTCTACAATAAAAGAAAAAGTATCAGAATAATGTATAATAAATGATACTGATTTCTCATTATAATTAAACTTTAATTTATAACTAAAATTTATTTTATTCTTTATCCTATTTATGATTTCGAATAAATCTTCTTTTTTAATTTTTTCCATTAATGAAATATTTGCAAATTTAGATTTAAAAACTTGATTCTGATTAGTTATAACTATTTGATTATTGTTGTTAACAATATCTATACAGGCAATTGCAACAGGGAGCTTATCAAATATATTTATTATATCAATATCAACCATAACATACCCTCATATTATTTTTATATATTGTATATTAGTTTATTATCAATGTCAAGTAATAAAATATTTAATTAAAAAATAAACCAGAGCTAAGTCTGGTTTTATTAAAAAAATATTTAAAGCAATAAGTTAGAATTACTTATATTAACCTTTGTTTTGTACAGTCTTAAAGCATTCTTTACATGTTTTTAGTGTTTCTTCATTAACTTTTGTCTCGTAAACAACTTTTATACCAGTTCTATGACAAATAGGACAGGTACCTCTGCCTTGTGCAGGAACATTTTTTAAACCTTTTCCTCTGTGATTTTTAGACATATCTATCTCCCTTATATTTAATTTATTTATTTTTACCATTTTTTAATTTAAAGTGTAGTCGTCAAGAAATATATTTATTATTGTTATTTTTAATAATTTTAAATAAAGAAAAAGGAGATATTCTAAACAGAATAACTCCTTTAAAAATAAAGTATTGTAGATTTTACTTAATTAACAGCATCTTTTTTATTATTTGATTATTTGCATTTACTAATTTAGTAAAATAGATACCTGAAGCAACGTGTTTAGAATTATCATCATCACCTTTCCAAACTATATTATGATTTCCTGCTTTAAGATTTTCTGAGATAAGTGTTTTAACTTTTTGTCCTTTTATGTTATATATTTCAAGCAAGGTATAACCGGAGTTATTAATATTAAAGCTAATATTGGTTTCAGGATTAAATGGATTTGGATAAATTGAGGAAATATTTGTTGTTAATGTGCTTATTTCATCATTTATAGAAGTAAAAGCATCAATACTAATCACTGTAGTCTCTCCGGGAGTAAAGGTGTTATCTCCAGAATAAACATTAATTAGTAAGTCATCATATTCAATGTTTTCATCAGCTTTCCAAATTTTTATTATAACCGGATTACCTTCATTAAATCCATTGACATCATCAAGTTCGTCATTTAGTGATGCAGATATTCTTAAATAAGTCGAAGGACCTTGATAAACAGATGCCCCAACACAATTTTCACCATCAAAAATAGCTATCTCATCCCCGATTGAAATTTGATTTAAAAGTAAATTATTAGCTACAATAATATAATTAAAATGTTGCCATCCCTTACCTGACCAGATTGGTTGGAAATGTTCGGTACGGTTTTTAGTTTGAGATTTAACAAATTTTGGAATAGATTGTCTAATATTATCTTTTGAAAGAGAAGGGAATTGTAATGTCAATTCAGAATTTGCTTTAACAGCGTATCCTTCACCGGGATTAAAGAAATTAATGTCATCAATAATACCAAGATTAGGAATGAGTTCTATAGTATTTCCTGAAGAATCAAGGATTCTTTCAATTTGTTGATTTTGAATTGCTAATTGAACAAGTTGAAGACCTTGATAACTATCATCATAAGGATAGCTTATCAGGTTCCATCCAACTCTAAGATTGATTGTCATAGGTAATTGCGTTGGACTTTCATTTAAAATAATTTGTGAATCTTCAGCCATTTTGACCCAATATCCTTTTTCAGATTGCATATTTCCAATATCATTTACCCAGTTTTGCCCATTAAATAATAAGCTGTTATAATCCTCATCTTGTACCATAATCAAAGAATTATCTAATATCACTGAATCAAAAACATCTGTCATATCGATATCTTGCATATCTCTATTTACTGAAATCAGATTCCATCCTTCTGTTAAATTTATTTCTTGTGTATATATTGGAATATTTACCATAGTTGTAACTTGAATAGATTCGCCTCCGTCATATACTGCTGTGATTCCATAAAAATGTTGACCCGGATTAGGATTTTCATCAGTATATGATAACTCTGTTACTAATTCACTATTTAACAATTCTTGATCACGATAAACATTATAACCTAATAAAGCTCTTTCACTATTACAAAAAAGTATATTTTTTGATTGTAATGTAACTAATTCATTATTTGGTGTATTCCAATTCAGAATAATATTATTATCAATAAATTCAGAAGTTACATTTACTGGTGGGTATAAGTATTCATTAAGATAAATAATGCCAATATTTACATCATTAGCCTGAACATTAATAGTTTCAGAATAAGTAATAAACCCTTGAGCTGAAATCTGTAAATTATATGTGTCATTAGTAAGAACATCATTTATTATGAATTCACCTAAATCATTAGTTAAAATATTATACTCAGAATCTCCAATAAGAGATATATTAGCATTACTAATAGGTGTTTCGCTGTTAATAATTCTGACAATTCCCGAAACAGACACATTATCTAATGCAAACATTTCAAAATTATGATTTAATGTCTCATTTTGAGTAATTATAAGGTCCTCTGATTCATAAGATTGGTAGCCTGGTTTATTTGCTAAAATATGATAAGCTCCTGTATGGAGATAATCAAAAGAATACTCACCAAGTTCATTAGAATGAGTAGTGAAATTTGTTTCATTTATTGTAATTCTAACGCCACTTAAAGGTTGGTTAGACTGAGTAGTAACAACACCATTTAAAGAGCCATATTCTTCAGCTATGAAATATAAAACAGTATTTGCAGCTTCAGTACTTAGAATTCCCTGAGGTAAATTAGTTAAATTTATCATAGTATTATCACTTCTAGTGTATAATGTACGATTATCATCATAAATTGTTGTTGTAAACTGGTTAAATTGATTATAATAATCATTTGTCCAATGCCTATGAGCCATAAATACTAAATTTCCACCGGTATATTCAAATACATTATCAAAAGGGATAAATATATCATAAGATCCTTCGGCATTAACATTCAAAGTGCCGGTAAATACTTCAGTAAATTCTGAAGTAGGTATCCAACTATTTTCTGTTGGAAAATAATCTTCATCTGTAATAGCAAGATATATGCTTACATCAATATTATCAGGGATAACACCGCTTCCTGTAAAATGATAAACCATTCCATTAATATCTCCTGAAAAACCTATTTCTTCCTCTAAAAATATTGATTGCGAAACTCCATTCTTATAATTATAATTAATAGGTATTTCGGCATTAAGAGTTTGACTATCTGCATTTCCAAGATAGATGCCACAGGAATAATCATTATCAGATTTATAAACAGAATTTGAATATGTTTTTGGAGAGAGACCATCACTATAGACAGCTTGAACAATATACTTATAAACACCATTTTCAAGCAATCCCCAGCTATTATCAATTACAAAAGTTTGACTTGTATTAAGAGCAATTTCAGTCCAAGCATTAGGTGTATTTATATTAGAAAAAGCTGAACGAAACAAATTGTAACCAATTAAACTATTGTTATCAATAGGATCCCATGATAATAACATATTATCGTCATCAGGTGATGCAATAAGATTATTAGGTGCTGGATGACTATAATTAGAAATATTACCGGTAACTATTAATGAAAAATTCTGAGCAAAATTATTATGCAATGTATTTTTATGTGTAATATTTATTGTATATGTAGTATTTGGTGTTGGGTTTTCAATATAAACAACTTCTACATTATCCCTAAAATTATCTCCTGTTGTTGCAGCTACGGCAGGATTTGCCGGATTTAATATATAAGGCATATATTCAATATTAACATTATCAACTATTCTCATATCTAAATCATTTATAAGTTTTAAATCATTAGGATTTAAAGCAGGTTCTGAAATATTACCGGGAATATCATTCCATACAATTGTAACTTTTAAAGGCTCATTTCCTGTCGCAACAACTTCAAGGCTAATTGTTTGACCATTTGATAAAGACATTTCTTTAATATGAGCATTTTCAAAAGAATTATCTGTCATTACAGATACTGCCTTTTCTGTATTCATTAGGCCCCATCCATAACGATAATCCGGACCGATTGTATGATTGTCTGCTGTATGTATAATTAAAGCTTTTAGTGTTGCCGCTTTTAATGCTACTTCATTATGCAAATTTTCTTGATGTTGTAATAATACGCCAATACTTCCGGTAACCATTGGAGTAGCCATAGATGTTCCACTATAAGAATCATAACTATTATTAATATTTGATGACTGATACACTGATGAATAGACATCTACCCCTTTAGCTACAACATCCGGCTTTATCCTTCCATCATCCGTAGGACCCCAGCCACTAAAACTTGACATATTTTCATTGTTATTTACAGCTCCAATTGTAAGAACATTTTTTGCAACACCATTATGTGAAATACAATCATATCCATCAGGTCCGCCATCTTTCTCTCTCATAGTTTGACTTAGTACCCAGTTTCCATTTTCCATTACATAATGACTTGAGGCACCATCCGGACCGTCTCCTCTATCATTTCCTGCAGCCTTAACAATTAAATACTCTGGTGCTGCATTCATTAATGCATCCCATTCTTGAGCATTTTCACTATAAAAACCAAAATTGTAATCCTCTGTTTCTGAGATACTTGTATCACCATACCAATACCAAGAATAATTTGAATAACTAAAGTTCCATCCGGTAATGTATCCATAAGAATGATTTGATACTTTTAAACCATTATTTGCAGCCGATAACATTTCACTAGAATCATTATTCCAATCATATCCAACTAAATTTGCTTGATATGACATCCCTTTTGCAGCAGAAATAACACCTCCGGCTATCATAGTACCACCTACATGTGTCGCATGAGCACTATAAGACTGGGGATTATCTCCTTGAGAAGCTCTATTTTGAAATTCTTGATGAGTCAATAGTATTTTTGCTTCATCCCAAAGAGCTAATGTTTGATTTGAACCTGTTAACTCTAATGAAGCTAAACCACCGGGATATAGATGTGAAGTTTTAATTAAATTTGCTCCATCAGCATTATCGGTAATATAGTATAATGGTACATTACCTTTAAAATTTTTCAATTCTATAGTTGTTCCATTTTCATAAGTTTCCCTGATAACTAAATTTCTTTCTTGAGCAATTTTAATTGCTTCTGCTTTTTCCTTGTGAAACTTATCTGATAACTGTTTAATAGTGTTGTTATTATCCGATAATAACAAACATATCGCCATTAAAAACAAAAATAACAAATAATACTTTTTCATTTTTTCTCCTCGTTTATTTTTTAAATTCTTTAATTAAAAAATCTATCATTATAAATACTTATATTTTAATCAATTGATACTAGTAATGCAAATTATCAAAAAATAGCATTAATTATAATTTCAGGCTCAAATCTATAATGTGACCCTTTACCTTCGAAAAAGCAATGCTCTTTAATCATATGAATATTAAGTGGAGTCCATTGAATTTCAATATTTTTTTCAATATTTATTAACTTAATAATTGCTTTTTTAAATGTTCCTTTATGATTAAAAGGGCATAACACAAGACCTCTATAAACTTCTTGAAATACTTGATATTTATCATCAATAATAATATAGTCTTCAATCATATCTTTAGATTTATCTGTAAAAAATGATAATCGATCTGCAATATCTTCTTGAGTTTTATTTAAACTCTTCAATTTATTGAAATCGTCTTCTATGATTTCATGCAAATGTCTGTTATCTTTTCCAAGAAAACCACTTAAAGACAATACTCCCGGTTGCATTTTATCAATAATTTTTTGTTCAAATGGATCTAATTTCATAATATCACCTCACCTTTAAAATCATCCAAAACTGTCATAATATATTTTTTCTTTAGGTATCTTTAAAGCAATAAGTTCTTTTTCAACTGCTGCTATCATTCCGGGACTACCACAAAGATAAGCTTCGGTATTTGCTGAATCTCGTAGATAATCTTTAATATATGTAGGAATATAACCTTTTTTACCGCTCCAATCGTCATTATCTTCCGGAGCTGAAAGTATAGGTACATAAGTAAAATCTTCTAATGATTTTTCAAACTCTTGCATATATTCTGTTAAATATAAATCTTTTTTTGTTCGTGCACCAAAAAAATAAGTCATTTTTCGTTTGGATTTATTATTATCAAGATATTCAAGCATTGATTTAATGGGAGCCTTTCCTGAACCTCCGGCTATAAATATCATATCTGCATCTGTATCACGAATATAAAAATCACCAAAAGGACCTGTTAAATTAACTATATCACCTTCTTTCATATATTCATGAACCCAAGTAGTACATATACCTTCAGGAACCTTTCTGATTATAAGTTGAATTGTATTATGTTGTTCAGGTATAGATGATATCGAGTATGCTCTTGAAACAGATTGTTTACTTTTAGCATAACCGGGGGCTTCTAATTGCATATATTGACCAGCCTTAAATTCAATATAATCAGGTTCTATTAATTTAAAAGTGACACCTTTTATATCATAAGTATAATTTATAATCTCGATTATCTTAGCTTTAAACTTTTTAATATTAAAAAGTTCTTCAGGTATGTTGATTGAGATGTCTTGTCTAATTTTTATCTGACAAGATAATCTAACATTATCTTTAATTTCTGAATCATTTAAATATGGCTTCTCGGTTGGTAATAATGGACCACCACCATCTAACACTTTTACTTTACAAAAACCACAGCTGCCTCTTCCTCCGCAAGCTGAAGGAATAAATACCTTATTTTCTGCGAGAGCAGATAAAAGATTACCACCGCCTTTAACAATTATCTCTTTTTTATTGTTTATTGTTATTTTACAATCTCCGTAATTTGCAAAAAAATATTCCGCTAAAATTAAAAGTATAGTTAAGATAAGACTTATAATTACGACGGTTACAACATTCCATAATATAATAATCACTTATACTCCTTTTGAAACTACTGAATAATAACAGTACCTGAAAATCCAATAAATGCTAAAGCCATAATACCTGTGATAATTAAAGTTAATCCGGCACCTCTTAAACCTGCAGGAACCATCTTTTCACGGATTCTTTGTCTTATTCCTGCAAGAGCCATTATTGCTACTAACCATCCTAAACCACTTCCGGCTCCATAACCTACAGTTTGTAAAAAATTATAATTTCTTATTACCATAAATAAACTAACACCAAATATAGCACAATTTACCGTTATCAATGGTAAAAAAATACCTAAAGTATAATATAAAGCAGGCGAAAATCTTTCTACTATCATTTCTGTCATCTGCACTGTGGCTGCAATAACTATTATAAAAATAATATATTGTAGATATATAATGTCTAATGGTACCAGTACGTAATGATAAACAAAATAATTTAATATTGTTGTTAAAGTTGTAACAAAAAAAACTGCCATACCTAAACCAAAAGATGATTCAATTTCTTTAGAAACAGATAAAAAAGAACACATTCCTAAAAAATTACTCAATAAGATATTACTGGTAAAAATTGCCGCTAGAAATATTATGAATGAATTGATTTCCATTAATTACCTCTCCATTACTTTAAATAGTATTTATTTTGGATATACCAAAATAACAAGGCTAACATAAAAAATGCACTTGGAGCCATAACCATAATTGACCAAGGTGTCCACCACGAACCTAAGACTTGTAAACCAAATACAGTACCAAAACCAAATAATTCTCTAAAAAATGCTATAATTAGCAAAACAAAAGTATAACCAAAACCTGCACCTAATCCATCAACAAATGATAAATATGGAGTATTTTTTGCCGCAAAAGCCTCTAACCTACCCATTAAAATACAATTAGTTATAATTAAGCCGACATAAGGTCCTAATTCTTTACTAACCTCCGGCATAAAAGCTTTTAAAAATAAATCAATCATAATAACCCAAGAAGCTATAATTAATGTTTGAGCAATCATTCTTACTCTACGGGGTATAAAGTTTCTAATTAAAGATACAGTTAGAGATGATAATGCCAAAGCAAACATTACACCAATACCCATCACAAGACTATTTTTTATTAAATTACTGACAGCAAGTGCTGAACATATCCCAAGCACTTGTTTCCAAACAGAATTTTCAGCAAAAGCCGCTTCTTTGAAAACTTTAATAGCACTCATTATTTAACCTTTACTTTTTCTTTTATATTTTGAGATTCTTTTAAAATCATATCTACAACAGCCTTAGTTGAAGAAGTAGCTCCGGTAATTCTGTTAATTTCGTAGGGGGATTTAGGCTGTTCATTTTCATCAATTAAGCTAATTCTTTGTATCTGCATATCCTTAAACATTACTAAATTATTAAACTGTTTTAAAAACCAATCTTCAGTAATTCTTGCACCAAGCCCCGGAGTTTCATTTTGGTTAGTTATCTGTAGATTTAAGATTGTCTTTAGCTTTGCATCAAAAGCAATTACAGCTTCAATAGAACCCCATAATCCGCTTCCTTTAATTACAAAAGCATATCCAATAATTTTTTTATCAATAATACCTTGATAATACAAGAGTGAATCATTTGCATCTTTATATGTTAATATATTTATATGTTTTTTAAACAATTCATTGATATTGTTATTTAAATTGTTAATATTTAATGAACGTAATATAGTCTCTTGGAATTTAAGTTCATTATATTGAGTTACTTTATCTTTAGTGGAATGATAAAAAAATGCCAACATTCCTGTAAAAACTGTTGTTAAAATGATTATAAAAACGATAGGATATAATCTTGATTCTATAAATGATTTTTTTGTAGTCATTATGCCGCCTGTTTTACTTTCTTAGTTGTGATTTTAGTTATAATATAATCAATAATAGGCATAAAGGTATTACCCAATAAAAGAGCAAACATAAAACCTTCAGTAAATAATGAAAATCTCCTGATAAAAACTGTTAAAAATCCTACAATTACTCCATAAATCCAGATTCCTTGTTTAGTTTTTGACATTGAGATAGGATCAGTTATCATAAATACACTACCAAATAAAATTCCTCCCGATAAAAGGCTAAAAAAAGCATTTTCAGGATTAAAAATAAAACTAAATATTAAAAAAGATATAATACAAGAAGTAATAGCTTGCCATTTAGCAGTTTTTGTAAAAACTAAATAAATTCCAGCTAATACAATTAGTATAGCTGAAGTCTCACCCATAGAACCGGGTATAAGTCCAAGTAATAAATTGGATATAGGCTCATTAATACCTTCAGTGATGGCAGACATCGGAGAAGCAGAGGTTATTAAATTACTATTTATTCCTCCTCCCCATTTTACTAATCCTCCGGGGAAAGAGGTAAAAGGTGTAATCCATTTTACCGTCATTGCTTGAGGAAATGATATATATATAAAAGTTCTACCAACTATAGCAGGATTAAAAATATTAGCTCCGAAACCACCAAACACCATTTTCCCAAATATAATTGCGACTACAGCTCCAACACCTGCAATCCAAAAAGGTATAGATGGAGGCAAAGTTAATGCTAATAATGTCCCGGTAACAAAAACAGCCATTGAAACTTTTCCATTTGGCTTTTTTCTTATCATAATCCATTCACTTAAATATGATACAATATTGGTGAATAATATGACAGTTAAAACTCTCCAACCAAATAAGTAAATACTAAATATGATTATGGGAATTAATGAATATAATACTTTATTCATCATAACTTGCTTTAAGATATTTAATTTCATAAAGAGTTCATCCTTTAAAATGATTATTTTTTATATTTATATATCAGGTCTTCAAGTTTTCGTTTTGGTACATGGTGAATACCTTTATCATCACGCCAATATTTAATAGATCCTGTTTCATCAACTTCTTCTAAAACAACTGTTTCAGCAGGTTTACCTAAGGCAATTACTAACAAGATTTCAAATTCTAAAGGAAGTTTAATGATTTTCTTTAGTTTGTTTTTATTTATAGAGGCTATCATACAGGCACCAAGATCTTTTTCAGCTGCTGCTAACATTATAGTTTGAGCAATTATACCGGGATCAACATTAAGATGAGGAGCAAATTGCATCTCTGTAAACAAAACTATATATGAACTTGGTCTTTCTTCCGGTTTCGGACCAACCCAATCTTGTAAGTAACCAGCCCAACCTATACAAGGGAAAATTTTATCATTTAGCTCTTGATTATTAGAAATAAAAAATTTCACAGGTTGTCTATTAGCTGCTGATGGAGTTAGTCTTGCAGTGTCTATAATGTCATAAATTATCTCATCACTAATTTTATGACGATTGTCAAACCTTCTTATACTGCGAGTTTTTTTAACTAAATCTTTAAACATTTCCAACTCCTAATCATTTAATAATAGCATTAAATAAGATTTTTTCAATATTGTCAATAAATATTTAAATTTTTTTTATTTTTTTTCTTGACAAATTATCATATACTGTTATAGTTGACCATAACAGTATATAAGCCAATATGTAGGAAGGAGGATAAATGAATGTGTTTAATAATACTAAACCCTTATATCTCCAATTAAGAGAAAAGATTGAAGAAGCTATTTTAGATGATGTTCTTAAGGAAGAAGAAGCAGTTCCGTCCATTAGAAATTTATCTAAGATTTATGAAATCAATCCAATCACAGTATCCAATGCTCTAAGTGAATTAGTTGATTCACAAATATTGTTTAAAAAGAGAGGAATCGGTATATTTGTTAATAAAAATGCCGGACAATTAATAAAAAAACATCGTTTAGAAGATTTTATATCTAATGAATTAAAGCCGGCACTGGAAAGGGCAAAATTATTAGATATTGATAGAGATTCGTTGTTAAATTTAATAAATGAAACTTATGGAGGTTAAAAATGTTAATATGTAAATCATATAATGAAATGTTTGATAATGACAATGTAATGACAGATTCACAACCAAAAGAATATATTAAGGTCAGCAACTTAACAAAATTCTATAAAAAGTTTATGGCTTTAGATAATATTTCACTTTCTTTAAAAAGTGGTAATATTATTGGATTACTTGGTAAAAATGGTGCAGGAAAATCAACTCTTATGAGATGTATTTTAGGCTTTTTAAAACATAATGGGCAAATATTTATTAATAATGAAGAAGTTGTTCATCAGGATACAGAAATTTTTAATTATGTTGGTTTCATACCTGATGTAAATGAACTTGATAATAGATTAACAGTTAGGCAAATTATGGAATATATGTCTGAAATCCATATAAAATGGAATCAATCTATTGCTGATAAATTACTTAAAATTAGTCAATTACCCTTAGATAAAAAAATTGATAAATTGTCAAAAGGAATGAAAACTAAATTATATTTACTAATCACTCTTTCACTTGATGTAAATATTTTACTATTAGATGAACCAACTATTGGTCTTGACATTGCCTTTAGAAAAGAATTCTTTAATACCATTATTAGTGAATTTTTTAATGAAAATAAATTAATTCTTATTTCTACTCATCAAATAGAAGAAATTGAATCACTTTTACAAGAAATAATAATCATTGACAATGGAAAATTGATTTTACATAAAAATTTGGACGAGTTAAAATCAGAATATAATATGGTTACTATACCAATTGAAAGAGCTGAAGATTTAGAACAGTATAATCCAAAATATAAAACAAAGACTTTAGGATATATTTCTGCAATATTACCGAGTAATATAAAGATTGAAGGAGCACAATACAATAGACCACAAACTTCAGAAATATTTTTAAATTTAACGGGAGGTTATAATGTCACAGATTAAAGCTTTAATAAAAAAAGAATTTTGGACTCAAAAAAATCTAATATTTTTACCATTTTACATTCAAGGTGGAATTTACCTTTTGATGCTAATAGTCATTCTTGTTGCTTGGTTAAAAAGTGATGCTGATCTTAACTTTGTATCAACCGGGCTTGAAAATTTTTCCGGAGAAATAGATAATATCTATTTTTGGATATTTGGTACAATAATAACAATTATTCCGGCTGTTTTAGTCTTATTTTCGTATTTTGGAGTCTCAACAAATATTGTTAATGATGACTATAAGCATAAATGTGTATTGTTTTACAATACGATACCTGTAAGCTTTCTTAAAAAAATATTAGTAAAAATAAGTTTTGTAACTGTTATATCCGGAGCAAGTATTTTAGCTATAAGCATAATAAATATTATTATTAATTCAATAATTGCATCCTTTTTTATAAAAATACATATAGGATATATTTTACTTGGGCTTGTACAAAGTTTTGTTTTAATAACTTTAAGTATGATATTTATTCAATCTATTGTTTGGTTGTTTGCATCAATATTTAAAACTAAAACCGGAAATTCTATGATAATTACTTATGTTATTTATAAAATGATTGCTGTTATCAGTAAAGTATTCATAGGCGATAGCATATATAAACTTTTTAGTTCTTTTGAAAACTATATTGTAAATTTAGTATTGCCGAACCTAAAAATAAGTTTTCAGAATTTAATGATGGAAGAATATGCAAAAGATTTAATCATAACAAATTGGAATAATATTTTCTCTTTTAACTCTATACAAAAAATTATTTTTGCAACGATATTATTTACAATCTCTGCTTTTATAATTCAAAAAAGAGAAATCGAATAATTTTTTGTTTGATAATGAAATCCCGATTTATATCGGGATTTTTAGTTTTTTTTCTTGACAAATACATTATTATCATATTTAATCATTATATAGATAGGAGGAATATATGAAAAATAAAATTTATCTCAAGTCATTAAGTTTATTTATAATCATTTCTGCTTTATTTTTAATCTCGTGTAGTAACTCTAATGATGACCCCAATATTTATGAAGAAAAAATCACGGCTTATGTTGACAGTATTTATAATAATCATAACTTTAATTTACCGGCTATGATAGTGTATGTTAAGGATTCAAATAAAAAGATTAATCTTTTACACAGCAAAGGATACACAAATTTAGAAAATCTTACTACTTATCAAACTAATCAGCTTTTTTCTATCGGTAGTAATACAAAAACTTTTACTGTAATGACTTTCTTAGAATTAATTCAAGAAGGCATACTTAATCCCGAAACAGTACTCTCTGAATACTATCCGGAAATAGAAAATGCAGACTCTATTAAATTAAAATATCTCGCCAATATGAGTTCAGGGATTCCAAATTACACTGATAATATGCATTTCCTGTTAAATTATTTACTTGCAAATTTCGGCACAAGCCTTGACTTTCAACAAATACTTGATTATATCAACCAAGAAGACTTTTTATTTGCACCAGGAACAGACTATTACTATTCAAACACCAATACAAGAATATTAAGTAATATAATTGAACAAGTAACAGGTAACACCATCAAATATGAAATCGAAAACAGATTTATAAATAAACTCGGTTTACACAATACATATTATCCGGATAGCCCCGGAATGCCTTCATCTGATTATGTCTATGGGTATGAAGATTTAGAAGATGATGGAATTATGGATGATTATTCCGGAGTATATGATCCAAGCGTGTTTGGTTCTGCAGGCTGTATGATTTCTAATATTTATGATATGGAAAAATGGGTAAAATATATCGCTAATGGTGGTAGCTTATCTGAAGATATATTACAGTTAAGAGAAGAAGGCGTTTATTCTGATACAGATTATTTGACATATAAAATGGGTTTTGCTGAAGTTAATGGTTGGATAGGACATACCGGCGGAGTCCCGGGATATTCTACCCTAATCTTACATAATCCAACGCTTGACAATACAATTATCATTATACAAAATTCACTCTTATTTTCATATCCTAATTGGGACTTATTTGAAGGGATTGTAGATATAATTTATTAAAATTATTCTTTGATTTTCTTAATTAATTGTATTCATTCTTTTGATAATATTAAAGGTGTTGAGTAATAAAGGATGATGATTAATATTGTTGTGCGAGCATCCTTGCTTGCACTATAAACTTCTTAACTGTTTGAATATCAATAAATAAATTCCTTGCAAACTGTAAGAAGCTATCTTAAAATAGGAGAAAACCATTTAAACAGGAAACCGGACGACTCGTTCGATCTGTCATTCTGAACGCAGTGAAGAATCTCATCTTATTGATTTGTAGTATTTTAAAAAAAATTCAAGGAGAGCCTTCATTAACGTTCAGGATGACAAAATTTCAAAGAAATTTGGTTTACTTTTATCAAAATTGGACAGCCTCTGGGAGCTTGTAGAAAGTTAGTGGTTATAAATCAAATATTTTAAAGGCTGTTGAATAATGTTGTTGTGCGAGCATCCTTGCTTGCACTAAAAAACATTAATTGATAGGTATTCAATATTTTATGAAACTACAAGCTGGAAGCTTATAGAACAATAATTGAAATTATTCAACAGTCTCTTTTATTTTCTCAAATTTATAAGCATATAACAAGGTACCTCCAGGATGGTTTAAAGCATCTTGGAGGTCCCTTGATTTATACTTAAATCAAGCTATTGAATAACAATTGGTTAGCAATATCCATATTTTTCCATAAAAATATCTGATTTAAATAAAAAATCATTTAAAGATTGCTAAAAATTAAATTCATTTTCCCAATCAAAATTTGCACTATCTTCATACCATTCAGGCCAATGTTTGCACCAATCAGGAACATTAAGATTTTTTATCCTGGAAGATTTATGATATGGTTTAATATCTAATACAGGTGTACCGGGTTCTGCATCTATATATGGAGTATAAATAATACCTTTTTCAAAATCAATTTTGGTGACATATATTGTGGTAATTAAAATTGGATTAGGTCTGACAGGAGATCTGGTTGCAAAAATACCCAGCTTATCCGGTCCTTTCTTATATGGTTTTTCCGTAATCAATATTTTACGAGCTTCTTGATTGTCATACAATGACCCCCACCAAACAATATCTAAATGGGAAAAGCCGTTAATATTTGTCAAAGCCGATACAAACTCTTTTTGAAGTTTAATACAAAATAATCCATTTTCCTTTTCAACTCTACCAATTTCGTATAATTGCATCTGACACCTCCATTTGCTTTAAAATCTTAATTTCATATTTATGTAATATTAATACTTTGTCAATAAAAATTTTGTAATATCATAAAACCAAATTTTACACCAAATCATAATCTTATTGACGAATTTTTTCATTTCTTAAAAATGAATATTAATTAACTTGACTATCAAAATTTTAATTAGGATGTAATAATGTTTAATCTTTATAATACAATAATATGGGGATGTAAATGTAATTGTGGCAATGATTGCTTTATATTACAAGAAAATGTTCACCCATGGAATAAATCAGACCAAAGTTTTACTATCAAATGTAATAAGTGCCAAAAAGAACATACAGTTACTCAAGAAATAGCAAGGAAATATTATAGTGAAAAAGTTCTTAGTTATTTTGAAAACGTCTCAGGGAAAGTTTTAGACATCGGTTGTGGATATGGATTTTTATCATTAAACCTGCTAAACATTAATCAAAATATCACAGAAATGACTTGTCTTGATTCAGATTATAAGTGCGTAGATTACTTAAAAGGCAATAATCCTAATGACAAAATAAAACTCATTAATGATACTGCGGAAAATTATTTAAATGCAAATATTAAAGATAAGTATGATTATATAATTTCACGTGACGTATTGATGTTTATTGAAGATCTTGACCTATTTTTTAAAAATATTGAGATAAACACTACTAAAGGTATTAAATTTATGGGCTGGTATATGCCTGAAGATAATAGAGTCAAAAATAGAGTTCATCCATTTGATTTCTTAAATTACTTTAATACGAGCACATGGAAAATCAATGTCGAATATTTAAATTGGTATAAAAATGGGTATTTTTTAGAAGCTGAAAAGAGAAATAAATAACAAGATTATATAGCATTATAAAATAAAATGGATTGGGGGCTTATATGTTAAACCAAATTGAAAAAAGATTAAAAGAAATAAACGGTGGTCTTGTACTTGATGTAGCCACAGGTACAGGAGAATTTATTGATTTTATTAAAGAATTTGCATCTTATGATAAAATCATAGCAATTGATAAGATGGATAAAATGAAAGACCTTTTTAATCAGAGATTTCGTAATGAAAAAAAGGTTGAATTTAAAGTAATGGATGCAGAATACCCGGATTTTGCAAATAATACATTTGATACAATTTGTATCTCTAATTCATTGCATCATTTTAAAAATATTGATTTTACTCTAAAACAACTTTCTAAAATATTAAAACCCGGGGGATTAATAATTATCAATGAGATGCAATCGAATGATTTAACTCCTTCACAAAAATCCCATAATATGATTCATAGATTTTTTGCTAAACTTGACGTTAAAAAAGGAATGTTTCATAATCCTACTTTAACATCAAATAAAATAATAAAAATAGCATCTAACTTAAACTTTTCTAATGTAGAAATTTTTGATTATGCTTTCACTATTCCGGAAGAACATAAGGATTCTCAAACAACAAGCTTGATAAATATGCTTCAAAAACAAAATGAATTACTCAAAACTGATGCTGAGGACAAAGACTTACATAATGAAATAGAACAAATAATTAATCATTTAAACAAATATTCATATTCTCCTGCAAAATCTGTATTTATTGTTGCTCAAAAATCAAATTAGTAAAAATAATAAAGAGAATTTTATTATCATAAAGTATGATTATGAAAAATACATTTATTTATGAGCCTGTGCAATGTTCACGATTGTAAACAAACTTTCAAAAAAATTTTGTCATCCTGAGCGTAAGCGAAGGAACTCCTTGATTTCTTTAAAGAGCTACAAATCAATAAGATGAGATCCTTCACTACGTTCAGGATGACAGACTGGACGAGTCGTCCAGTTCCCAGTTTGAATCGTTTTCTGCTATCTTGGTACAGCCTCTTAAAAGGTTGTTTCAATATGCGGGACTGTTTAATAAGCATCCTTGTTTATTGCTTTATAATGTCTTGAAAATAATGAATTATCATTTAATAAATAAGTAAGGATATTTTTAAAAAAATTGGTCGGGATGACTGGATTTGAACCAGCGACCGCTTGAACCCCATTCAAGTACGCTACCCGGACTGCGCTACATCCCGACTTAGAACAATAATATAATATGCGATTTTTTTGGCAAGAAATTTTTAAAATTGTTAATACTTTTTACGTTAACAATTGAGAAAATGTATCTTACTCAAACAATGCTTGAGCAAACTCATTTGCATCAAACTCTCTTAAATCTTCTATCTTCTCACCTACTCCGATTAATTTTACAGGAATATTTAATTGATACTTTACAGCTAAAACAACTCCACCTTTAGCTGTTCCATCAAATTTAGTTAAAATTATTCCGGTTAATGGTATTACTTCATTAAAAAATTTAGCCTGAGAAATTGCGTTTTGACCTGTAGTTGAATCTAAAACTAACAAAGTTTCTTCCGGTGCATCAGGTATAACCTTTTTAATGGTTCGGCCGATTTTACCTAATTCATTCATCAAATTTACTCGATTATGTTGACGTCCGGCTGTATCAATCAAAACTATATCAATTTTATCCGCCTTAGCTCTTAATAATCCGTCATAAATTACTGAAGAAGGGTCAGCTCCTTCATCTTTCCTAAAAATGGGAATATCTGATCTTTGTGCCCAAATCGTTAACTGCTCAACAGCTGCAGCCCTAAAAGTATCAGCAGCTATCAATAATACTGATTTACCTCTTTTTTTAAATTGATTAGCAATCTTACCAATAGAAGTGGTTTTACCTGTACCATTCACTCCTACAATTAACATAATATGGGGAATGTCAGACTTAATATCGAAAAATGAAGTAGAATTTTCATAATCTTGTATGAGTTTATTTTTTATAATTTCAAACAAAATATTTTGAACTTCAATAGATTCTTTAATGTTTTTTACTCTTATTTCGTCTCTTAATTCTTCAATTATATCATAAGATAATTCTGCACCTACATCAGCTTGAATTAATATTTCTTCTAAATCTTCCATTAATGCTTCATTGATTTTAGGCCTTAATGCAAGTGTTTCAGCAATTTTACCGACAAAACTATTTCTTGTCTTTGCAATTTTATCCTTTAATGACTTTACAAAAGATAACATACCTTTTCCTTAATTTTAATTAAAAAAAGGCAGAATTAACTGCCTAAATTATTTATAATAAACTAAAAACTTAATTATTCTGATGCAGTTTCAGTTTTTTTGACTTCAGAATTAATGTATTGAGCAATTCTTGATTTTCTTCTTGAAGCAGTTCTTGCATGAATAACACCTTTTTTAGCAGCTTTATCTAATTGAGAATATACTTCTTGTAATAAATCTTGTTTTTCTTTTAAATCCATTTCTGAATGCATTTTTTTAGATAATGTTTTTAAAGTCTTTCTGACATAATTATTTCTTGCTTGTCTTTTTTCATCTTGTCTTAATCTTTTTTCGCATGATTTGTGATTAGGCATTTTTGATTATCCTCCAATATTTTTTATAAACTTTAGTTTCAATATTACTTAGGGCTTTTTTTTGTCAATACTTTTTTTTAAATAAATATATTTTTATTAATTTAGCTTATTATAATAAGAATCATTGTAATAAATATTCAAAGTAAAAAGTGATGACAGTAATATACCATCATCACTTTTATCTAAATTTGATTAATTATATCTAAGTCTTTTACTTGTTTTGCAAACTCTGATAATAATTTAACAGTACTTTCAATATCACTAAAAGATACCATTTCATTTGGACTATGCATATATCTACAAGGAATTGATACTAATAATCCTGCTGCTCCGAAACCTTCTTCATGCAATACATCTAAATCAGTTCCGGTTCTACCCGGATAAACTTCAATTTGGACAGGTATGTTATTATCTATGGCAACTTGCTTTAAAAGAGATAATAAAGCAGGATTAATTCTTGATCCTATTGTTAATACAGGTCCTCCCCCTAGTTTAATATCACCATTTTCTTTTTCATCCATACCCGGATAATCAGAGGCAAAGGTAACATCTATGGCTACTACAATATCGGGATTAACATAAGCAATTGCTGTTTTGGCTCCCCTTGCTCCAACTTCTTCTTGGGTACTTGATAAACTATATATGTCTGCATCAATATTTTCTTTTGAAAGATATTCTAGGATTCTTGCAACAATGTAAACACCTACCCTATTATCTAATGCTTTTGAAATAATATGATTATCATCAAAAAGATGGAATTTACCTTCCCACGATACCACATCACCTAAAGAAACCTTTTTTTCAGCTTCTTCTTTAGAATTAACACCAATATCAATCCAAAGATCACTTAATTTAATTTCCGAAGTAGAATCCTTAAGTAAATGTTTAGGCTTTCTGCCAAAAACTCCCATAATTTTTTTTTCATTATGATGGATAAAAACTCTCTGTCCGGGCAATAATATAGGATCAATACCACCCATAGCAGAAACATATATAAACCCGTTACTATCAATATATTTCACTAACATAGAAATTTCATCTGAATGTCCTGAAAAAAGAATTTTAACCTTACCTGAACTCTTTTTATGTGCTATTACTGACTGTAATTTACTTACTATAATGTCATCTGAATGTTGCTTAACAAATTCTTTGAAAATTCTTTGGACTTTGAATTCTTGACCAGAAGGTCCTATTTCTTGAGTTAATTGCTCAAGAAATTTTATATTTTTTTTATTCATTATTATACCTATATTTGTTAACAATTATTGACTTTACCGCCACCGAAAGGATTTCTTTTGGGAACTTTTTTAACTTCATTTGGTATAGAGCATAAGAAAATTAAAGGTTTATCTCCGGTATTTTTAAATTGATGCATAAGGTTAGGATCTACATATATAACATCCCAAGGTTTCATAGGAGATTCTCCATTTTCAGTTACCAACATACCTTGACCATCTAAAACAAAAATTTCATGTTCAAAATCATGAATATGATAAGGAGTATTGCCTTCAGGAGCTACCTCAAACATTCTCATTGAAAATCTCTCAGCACCATCTTTGTTACTAATAAGCCATCTAATTTTTGCATTTTTAGCTCCATCAACATTGACATCTTCTAAAAGTACATCACTAAATCTTACATGTTTCATGTTTCCTCCATATATTCTTAATTCTTTTATAATTATTACATTGGGTCATAACCTAACTCTTGAATCACTTTTTTTATCTGATCAAGCGTTATGACGTCAGAATCAAATTCAACTTCTACAAGTCTATTAGGTAATTTAACAGATACTTTTTGTATTCCTTCAACCTTTTCTAAGCCATTAATTATTACTTTTCTACAATTTTCACATGTCATACCGTAAACAGTTATGAGTTTTCTAATCATAATTCTCTCCTATTGTTATATATAATAAAATGTATCGTTTTAAACCAAATAAGCAAATAATATTTTTAGCTCTTTTTTGAGCGACTCAAAGATAATGAACCTATGGGACTAATTACAGCAATATAAAAACCAAAATCATACCACCAACCTACATTATTAATCTCATATATTGATAAATTATGATTAAAGAAACTCAAAATTAATGATAAAGGTGCAATCCAACCATGCCAGATTCCCTTAAAAAAGCCTGCAGGGTTTCCAATACTTGAAGAACCACCTCCAGCCATACAAGATGATAATATAATCATTGATATACAATACAATAATAATAAATAGATCTTATTATTCTTAGTCATTTTTCCCCTCAATATTTGGTTTTAAATAAATTAAACTCTTTACAAAATCATCTGTCTGAATATCATTTGAAAGATAAACTATATAATTAACAATCTCAAGAATATTGTTATAAGCCATAGGTATATAATACTTTTTGATTTCTTTACTATTAACATTATCATAATAATACAGAACAAAAAATTTACCTTTACCTTGATATGTTTCGAGTTTGTTAATTTTTCTCCAGTTAACTATAAGTTTCTTCTTTGCAATATATGAAAAGACTACTTTATCTTTATAAATACTGACTTTATTCAACGAAAATAAATTTCTAAATAATGAATCAGCCGCCAAAAACATAATTATAAATGGTAATATCTTTTTAAAAGTTGAAGAATCGCCATTAATTTGGGTAAAAACTACATAAAACGAAAATACTAATAACATAAACCCTATCACAAGAGTTACATACCTCATAAATCTTGGGAATGTAAAAAATATTGGTAAATTATCTAATTCAAGAAAATCTTTATCCATTAAATTATCCTTTTATATGTCTTTTATTATATGCTTTTTTTAATTCTTTTATGCATATATCCGGTGCTGAATAATTTATATAATAAAATTCATTACCGTGAAAATCAGTACCACCGGTTCTAACTAAATTATTTTCTAATGCAATTTGTTCATAAAGCCTTGTTTGACCGTGAGCATGTGAGGCATAATAAACTTCAATTCCATCAATACCCATATCTATACAAGTATAAACCATAGCGTCATCCGGTAATCTTCCCGGATGTGCAAGTACAGCTACTCCGCCTGCTTCTTGAATTGCTTTAATAGCATACTCGGTATCAACACGATACTTAGGAACATAAGCAGGTGAATCATTACTCAAATATCTATCAAAGGCTTCTTTGATACTTTTAACTATACCTTTTTCAATTAAAGCTCTGGCAATATGAGGTCGTCCGATATATTTATTTTCACCTGCATAGATTAATACATCTTTCCATTCTAAGTTGATTCCTAATGTGTCAAGATTTTTCACCATTTGTTTTGCCCTACCGTATCTACTATCATAAACTTGTCTTAATAAACTATTTAATTTATCATTATTAATATCAAAATAATAAGCGAGTATATGTACTTCTGTTGTATCCAAGATTGTGCTAATTTCAGCACCGGGGATTAATTCTAATTTATATTTATTCAAATATTTTTGTGCATCAAGATAACCTCCAAAAGTATCATGATCAGTTATTGATATATATGAATAATGATTCTCGTATGCCATACGAACTAATTCTTCAGGACTTAATTTCCCATCTGAAAAAGTTGTATGCAGGTGTAAATCGATTTTCAAAATTCCTCCATTTTTACATTTCTACATATTTCTTCAACAGCTCTAAAATTTATTTTACCACTTGTTGCCATTGGAAAGTCTTCAACTACGTAAAACTTTTTTGGAATAGCAATTTGTGGCAATAATTTTGATAGTTGTTTTCTTAATTGTTTATGTTTTATATCTGTTGTTGTGACTACAGCAACGATTTCAGCACCTTTAAAAGGGTCAGGAATCTCTACAGCACAACACATTGTATCATCAGGCAAAATTTGATTTAAGGCATCTTCAACACTTACTAATGATATCATTTCACCTGCTATTTTAACAAATCTCTTTAATCTTCCTTTGTGAAATAAAAAGCCGTCTTCATCAATAAGTCCCATATCTCCGGTATCATACCAGCCATCTCGTAATCTAAATGAGGTTTCTTCAATATCATTAAAATAACCTTTCATCACCAAATCACCTTTGATTAAAATTTTACCTTCTTTATTGTTACTTAATTCTATCCCTGATTCCAAATCTACGACCTTAACTTTAACACCCGGTAAAGGTTTGCCTACACTACCAAATTTATTATATTCCGGAGTATTAGTGGATATTACAGGACTTGTTTCTGTTGTCCCATAACCTTCAAGCAAATCAATATTATGAATCTTTTTATATTCGTCTCTAATTTGATGTACTAATTTATCTGCTCCGGCTATGGCATATCGTATCGATTTAAAATCTCCTTTTACAGAACGTTGTAAATAACCATAAAAAAATGTAGGTGTAGAAACTAATACTGATACTTTATATTTTTTTATAGAATTTACAATTACTTTATAGTCCAATGGATTCATTGTAGTGATTATTTTAGAGCCTAAAACGATTGGTAACCAAAAGTTAATTGTTAAACCAAATACATGGAAAAAAGGCAAATTAGTTATAAAAATATCATTTTTACTGACCTTAAGAATTTTTTGAATAGCTTTGATATTATGCAAGAAATTTTTATGTGAAAGTTGAACTGCTTTAGGATCCTTTTCTGAACCACTGGTAAACAAAACAACTAAATCATCATTAATATTTCCTTGATATACTAGTTTTTTTATATAGCTTTCGGGCATTTGTACAAGCAATTTTGTCTTTAATTTATCAAAGATATTAACCTTTTTTGCAATATCTTCCATAAAAATCATACCCGGTATTGGATTTAAGTTTAACTTTTCCAATAATTTTTTACTTGTAACAATGGTTTTAAAGGTACATTTTTTTTGAGCATAATATGAGTTATTAATAGCTCCGGTAGCATAATTAATCAAAACAGGTATTTTACCGGCAAATATAATAGACATCATAGCTATCATACAACCTGAAGATGGGGGTATCATTAAACCAATATATCTACCTTTGGAATTTTTAAAATATTTCTTTATTATTAAACTTGCTATTAATAAGTTTTCGTATGATATTTCTTTATTTGTTGATTGTTCGATAACTGCTGTTTTGTTGGGAAATCTTTTTGCTGTTTCAATGAATAAATTATGTATTAGCATATAACCTCTAAATTGGATCAAATTTTAATAAATCGATTGTTGAATCATTAATGATACAATATGTATAATTTTTTATCCAATCACCGGAATTTATATATACAGAATTATTTATCTGAATTTTTAAGGGTCTGTGAGAATGTCCCATAATTATGTAATCTTTATTTATAGATAGATTTGTTGCTTTTTGAATCAAACCATTTTCTTTTTGTTTAATTAATTGAATGGAATCTTTTCTGCTTCTACTAGATCTTGACATTAAGTGACCAAATCTTAGGCTAATATCCGGATGAATTATTCTAAATATTTTTTTTACAAAAGTTGTTCTAATAATACGTCTAAAGATTTGATAGCGTATATCATTTTTTGTATAAAGATCACCATGACTTACAAATATTTTTTTCCCATTAATTGTATCGCAAAAATCGTCTTGGTATATCTCAAAACCGATGTTTTCTGACAAAAAACCATCTAACCAAAAATCATGATTACCGGAGAGGAAAACTAACCTACACCCGGCTTTTTTAAGATTAAAAAAGATATTTAACACAGAAAAATATTGTTTTATTATAACATTATCCCATTCTGCCCATAAGTCAAAAATATCACCTGCAAGTATTAAACAATCTGTATTACCAATCAAAGATGTTAAAAATTGTTCAATTATATTTCTTCTTTGTTTATCTTCTTCAGTTTCATAATATTTTAAATGAAAATCAGAAGCAATAATACATTTCATTGATTAAATTCTTTCGTTAAAGATATAAAAAAAAATATTTAATCCAAATTTTAATGCTGTTTGTCTAACATCATCGGGATTATTATGAGTATTATAATCAGCCCAACCGTCACTTATATTAGATTCATAAGAATACAAAACCATAATCCTGCCATTTTCATCAAATAAAGCAAATAACTGAGGTCTTTTAAGATCGTGTTCGTGAATCTTTGGCAAACCATTTTTAAACTCATAGTAAGCATTAAATATTTGATGATTTAAAGGTAATTCTACAAATTCTTTTTCAGGAAAAACTCTTTTAATCTCTCTTCTGAAAGAAGTATCCATCCCATAATCGTCATCAGCATATAAAAAACCACCTGATAATAGATATTCTCGTAAATTGTTTACTTCATCATCACTGAATAAAATATTACCATGCCCACAGACAAATATAAATGGATATCTTGATAAATCATTGTCTGTCAAAGTAAGAACTTTTTCTTGTTTATCTAAGTTTATTGGAATATTATCATTAATGAATTCTGACAGGTTAGGAATGATTTCAGGGTCATTATACCAATCTCCACCACCTTCATACTGTAACCTCGCTAATTGTATAGCTTCAAAAGCGTAAATACTTAAGGTTAAAAATAATAATAAAAATATAAAGAACATCTTTTTCATTTTAATATCTTTTTCTTTTTATCTGAAAGATTTAAATGTCTTGATTTGAAACCAAAGCCCATAACATCTGAAACGTCAGTTAAAATCATAAAAGCATCCGGATCAATATCTTTAACAATATCCGTTAAAGTCCCTACTTGCCTTCTTGTTAAAACACAAAATAATGTCTTATTTTGTTTCTCACTGAAACCTCCCTCAGTATGAAATATTGTCACACCACGGTTAAGTTTATCAATGATTTCTATTTTTATTTCTTTAAAATATGTTGTTATTATAAATACACCTTTTACATAAGGGAGACCTTCAGAAGTCAAATCAGTAATCTTTGTAGTCAAAAATAAGTTAATATATCCCCAAATAACTAATTTTAAATCTTTGAACACTATACCTACCAATAATATAATCATTGATTCTACAAGCCAATACCCTGTACCAATTGATAAGCCTGCTTTTTGCTTTATTAAAGCAACAGGTATATCCGTTCCTCCGGTAGAACCTCTTGATTTAAATATTATACCTAAACCAATTCCTAATAAAACACTTCCTGCAATTGCAGTTAAATAAATATCTTCATTTGCAAACAATGCATAAATTTCTACACCGTTATTAATATGAGTAAATTTGCCTAAATCTTTTATAATTCCTAATTTAAAAAGTGATTCGAAGCTTAAAATATCAGTGAAAACAGAAGTGATTATCATACCATAAAAAGATTTAATACCAAAAGATTTACCAAGATATACTACGCCTATAATAAACAATGGAATATTTACAATAATCATAAAAACACCAACCGGTATTCCAAACAAATGGTAGAAGATTTGACCTAACCCTCCAACTCCACCCGGGGCAATTTTATAAGGTATTAAAAACCATGAGTATGAAATAGCAAAAAAAATTGCTCCGATTGTAATTCCAAGATATTCATTTACTGTTTTAAAAAATGTATGCTTTTTATTAATCATATTACCTACTATTAAATTTTAAACTTATTACTCTAACTCTTACCAATTATTTTTATTAATTCATTTAGTCAATAAATTATTCAATTTTTCTTATCAAAATCAAAATTAAAAACTCAGCAATTAAATTAAATTGCTGAGTTATGATAATATTCTATCAATATCTATACAGGCATTATCCAATTTGAAAATAATGGTTTATATTCAACATTAGCTTTGATTAACATATTTACACCTTTTTCATTGTATTCTTTACTTATAATGATAACTTTATCGTGTAGATTAGCAATATTTTTCTGTTCATTATATGGTATAAATAATTTATATTCATTTGATAAGAACAAAAGGTTTTTTATTTTTTCTTTAAGTTGATCTATGTTAAATCCTGTCAAAGCTGAAACTACAATAGAATTTTTAGGAAACTGATTCATAACAAAATTAAAATCAAAATCGCAGTTATCGCTTTTATTAAAAACAAGCAAAGATGGTATATCAGATGCATTTATATCATTCAAAACATTATTAACTTCTTTGATATAAACATTAAAATCTTTATCGGAAATATCAATTATATGCAGTAGTAAATCTGCATCTCTTGCTTCTCTTAATGTTGCATTAAACGATGCTACAAGCTGATGTGGGAGTTTTGCTATAAACCCTACAGTATCTGAAATAACTACATCGCATCCGACATCAAGAGTCAGTTGTCTTGAAGTTGAAGTTAATGTTGCGAATAGTTGATCCATAACATAAGCATCAGAACCGGTTAATTTATTAAATAAAGTTGATTTGCCTGCATTTGTATAGCCTATTAAACAAACATTCTTTTGATTTACTCGTTGTTTTGATTGAGTATCTTTTTGTTTCTCAATCTTTTTGAGTGCTTGTTTTAGATTAGAAATCTCTATGTCAATATTACGTCTATCCATTTCAAGTTTAGTTTCACCGGAACCTCTTGAAGCAAAGCCAACTGCACCATTAGACGATCCACCTAATCGATCAAGTCCTGACTGATTATTGCGTAATCTTGGTTTTTCATAATATAATTCTGCCAGACGGATTTGCATTCTTGCTTCATTTGTTTTAGCATGCATATAAAAAATATTTAAGATAAGCTCTGTCCTATCCATTGTTTGAATTTCATATTGTTTTTCAATATGTGCTACCTGTGCAGGAGATAACTCATCATCGAATATCAATAAATCAATCTCATTTTCAAGCATTGTTGTCTTTAATTCTTTTAGAAATCCTGAGCCCACATAAGTGCCTGAATCAAGTTTTGTTCTTTTTTGTAATTTTTTATCTATAACGTTCACTCCGGCTGTTTCAGATAGTCTCTCTAATTCATTTAATGAACGTATAACTTCATTTTCAGAATCTTTTTGTAAGATAACACCAACTAATATAGCTTTTTTTGTTACTTTATCGTCATCTATTTCAATTAATTGTCCCTTAGACATAATAAACTCCTTTCAGATAATTACTAATTTTTAATTACTTAGTATCTATCATCTCAAGACTTTTTTAAAAAAAAATCCGAATAGAGATGTAATACTATTTAAACTTTTCCGCAATATTCATCCCTGTTCGGATTTTTTCAAAATCAAACGTTGATGAATAAATTAGAATCTTAATCTGTTAATTTTCATTATGCTACTCCTTTAATTTTTTACTATAAAATAAGATATAGTTTTTTCTGTCAAGCATTTTTTTCTTTATTTTTTTTTCTTGACATATTTGATATTAAAAATAAAAAATTACACAAATAAAAAAAATATTATAGGAGACAAAATGGAAAATATGCCTTATGCTGAACCCTGGCGAATTAAAATGATCGAATCCGTAAAAACTCTTACCAAAGAGGAAAGAAAAAAAATTATTGAAAAGGCAGAATATAACCTATTTAAAGTTCCTGCTGAAGATGTATTTATTGACTTATTAACAGATTCCGGAACCGGTGCTATGAGTGACAAACAATGGTCAGCTATAATGCTTGGTGACGAAAGTTATGCCGGCTCAAAAAGTTTTTTTAATATGAAAAATACTATCACTGAGCTTCTTGGTTTCCCTTATGTATTACCAACTCATCAAGGAAGAGCTGCAGAAAATGTTTTATTTTCTGTTTTAATTAAAGAAGGTAATATTATACCGGGAAATGCTCATTTTGATACAACTAAAGGCCATATTGAATTCAGAAAAGCAACAGCTGTAGATTGCACCATTGATGAAGCTTCTGACACTACATTATACCATCCTTTTAAAGGAAATATTGACACAAAACAATTAGAAAATGTAATTAATAAATATGGTGTAGAAAATATACCGTTTGTGGTTTTAACTGTTACTTGTAATACCGGAGGCGGTCAACCTGTTTCTATGGAAAACATAAAAGCTGTTTCTACACTATGTAAAAAACATAATATTACTTTAATCTTTGATTCTGCTCGTTTTGCAGAAAATGCTTATTTTATAAAAACAAGAGAAGAAGGTTATCAGGATAAATCTATTAAAGAAATCGTTAAAGAGATGTTTAGTTATGCTGATGGTATGACGATGAGTGCTAAAAAAGACGCTATTATCAATATTGGTGGATTTATAGCTCTAAGAAGTAATGAAATTTATCAAAAAGCTTGTACATTTAGCATTATTTTTGAAGGTTTTGTCACCTACGGAGGAATGAGTGGTCGAGATATGGAAGCACTGGCTGCAGGGCTTAAAGAAGGTACTGAGTATGAATATCTACACGCAAGAATTTCTCAAGTTAAATACCTTGGTGAAAAACTTAAAGAAGCTGGAATCCCATTACTTGAACCTTTTGGTGGTCACGCTGTTTATGTTGATGCAAAAAAATTCTTACCTAACATACCTCAAACTCAATATCCTGCACAAGTTCTCGGTGTAGAATTATACATAGAAGCAGGTGTAAGAGGCGTCGAAATCGGAACCGTTCTCGCTGACAGAGAACCCGTAACTCGTCAAGAAAGACCACCTAAAATGGAACTTTTGCGACTTGCTATCCCTCGAAGAGTATACACTAACAACCATATGGACTTTATAGTATGGGGTCTTAAAAAAGTATGGGAAAGAAGAAATGAACTTAAAGGATTAAAAATAAAATACGAAGCTGAAATTATGAGACATTTTACTGCAACTTTTGAACAACTTTCATAATTTCTCTATATAAAATATAGAATATTTTCCCTCTGATATCAAATTCAGAGGGATTTTTTTTTAAGGCATAATCTACTGATAAATCAAGCAGTTATATTTAGTACATAAAACAAAAGTTACAATTATGCAATTATTTTCTTGACGACTTTACCATACAAATGTTATAGCAAGAAATATCAAGTTTATGATGAATGTTGTATAGGAGAAGCATCAATCATTAATAAACTTTATAATATATTTGAAGGAGTAACGAAATGGACTATCAAAGACTTATTGACAAGGCGATAACATTTATGGAACATAATTTAGATAATGAAATAAGTCTTGAAGATATATCAGATAATGTGCACTTATCTCTATATCACTTTCATCGAATCTTTACATCCTGTTCAGGTTATTCCCTCAAAGAATATTTAAGGAAAAGACGTCTTTCAGAAGCTGCAAGAACTCTTATTTTTAGTAAAAACAAAATTAAGGAGATTGCAAGAAAATTTCAATTTGAAACGAATGAACACTTTGTCAGAGCTTTTAAAAAAGAATTTAATCTCACACCGGGCGAATTCCGCAAAAAAAATATACGTTTTGATTACTTCCCACCATATAACGAAACTGTATATTTTAATGTGTTAAAAAAGAAAGGATTATTAAAAATGAAACCACAAATTATTGAAAAACCTGAATTTAAAGTAATTGGGCTTAAATGTACTACAACTATGGCTGATAACATTATACCACGTTTATGGGATGACTTTAACAAAAGATGTTGTGAAGTAAAAAATGGGTTTGATTTATGGATAGGTGTCTGTCCTTATGTAGAAATGACTGATATGAATAATGAAACACCTTTTGATTATATTGCTGGAAGAGCAGTAAATAATTTTAATGATATACCTAAAGATATGGTTACTTGGACAGTCCCCGCATCAAAATATGCTATATTTACTCATAAAGGAAGCTTAGAAAATCTTAATCAAACTTATAAATATATCTTTTGCGTTTGGGCTAAAGAATCTGAATATGAAATCTCAAATGCTGACCAACTTGAAATCTATGATGAAAGATTTAAGTTTGGGCAAGAAGACTCAGAATTTGATATCTATATACCTATTAAGTAAATAAACTTATATTCTCTCCTCTCAGTAAGTTATCTTATTTGAGAGGAGTTTTTTTATTATTTTATTAGATAACAGTTCATTAAGGTTTAAACTGAGGAATAAGAAGTTTTTCCCCTACAAGCAGAGATGCTTGCAAAACAGTTGTGCGAGCATCTCTGCTTGCACCTAAAACCATAAATTATTTATAATCAGAGTATTATAAACCTACAAGTAAGGATGTTTGTAGAACTTTTTGCATTTTGAGGCAGTCTCAGAAATCAGTGGCTATGATTTTAGATTGATTAATTGAAAATAACCTGATAAATCGTCGGATTCACAATTGCCAAATCCAAAAATATAACCAGTGAGATACAAGGGACCTCCAGGATGGTTTAAACCATCCTGGAGGTCCCTTGTTTTTCAACTCAATTTATTTTGTCTGTTACTATATCCGGTTGACTCAGCGATTTCCTGATGTGTAAAATAGCTTTTACCTGTTTCAATCACTTTAATTAAGCTAAGTAACATATTGAATACTTTTAAGTTATCAAGATTATTTACTAATTCGAGAGAAAAGATATCATTGATAATTAGTTTTAATGAAGCATCATTGGCATCAATTTTTAAAAAGTTACCTACTTCGTGTTTTTGGAGCGTTTTTTTTCACAAATACCTCGCTTTTTTCCAATGTAATTGATGTCATAATACGTGACGCATTGTTTTTGTAAAGTTATTTTTTACATATTTTTACTTATATTTTTTGTCATTTTTTTACAATATTTGAATGCGTAAAACGCTCATTATTGCCAGATCTTTTAAAATTAGTCATCTAGGTTCAAATTCTAAATCATAACCATGAATTCTGATTTTGTCAATTTAGTTAATTCTCATAAAAAATAGCAAAATAACCCCTTTTTATGTAAATCGTTTTCTGGAGTATGCACTAAATGAGGAATTAGGGTTGAACAGTCTCGTTTATTCATATCTTTAAATTTCCTTAAGCAATCTGATTTTCAATACTATTTTTATAAATATATGAAGGGGTTTTATACATTAAACTTAAGTGTGGACGTTTCTCATTATATGTAGTTATTGCTCGT